>WBZT01000067.1_pt1 | contig 88371 bp, 86 predicted proteins | sample 5204241 | NCBI WGS metagenome assembly WBZT01 (sample SAMN12344358, study PRJNA552823) | activated sludge metagenome | biome: Activated sludge suspended growth; feature: Nitrification reactor; material: Wastewater; isolation source: activated sludge from nitrification reactor of wastewater...
GGCGAGGCGCTCGTCAAGCGGATCCGCAAGCAGCAGCCCAACAAGGACCTCCGGGCGCAGGTGAAGTCCACGGTCGCCGCGGGCAAGGGCGCCGTCACGACCGCTCGTAAGGCTGCCGCGGACACCGAGCGGGCGGCCGTCGCCACGATCAAGACCGCGAGCCGCGAGGCCAAGGTCGTCGCCACGAAGGTCGCCGAGACGGTCGAGAAGGACGCCAAGGACACCGCCAAGACCGTCCGCGACTCGGCTGCCCGCACGCGCGCCGCCGCCCGTTCGACGGCCAGCACCGCCGAAGCCGGCGCGAAGAAGACGACGGCCCGTGCCAAGGCCGCCAGGACCGGCGTCCGCAAGACCGCTGCCAAGGCGACCCGCGCGACGAAGGCCGCCGCCGCCGAGATCGGCGAGTGATCCCTCGGGGCCGGCGGCTCGCTGCCGGCCCCACCGCCGACGGGACGGGGCCCGTCGGACGCGACGACACCCCCGAGATCGCCCTTTCGCGGGGTGCACAGAGGCGGGCCGGTTCCTCAGGGAGCCGGCCCGCCGGCGTGTGCCCGGAGCCGGCCCGCTGGCGTGTTCACTCGTCGGCGGGCCGGCGGCATACTGGGCCGGTGCCCGAGCGTCCCGTCTCCCGAACCCTCTCCGAGGCCCCGGTCCTCGCCCATGTCGTGCGGTCCGGGGTGGTCGAGAGCGTCCATCGGGCCACCGCCGTCGTCACGGCCGCGGACGGGTCCGTGGAGCACGCCTGGGGCGACCCGTCCGGGCTCGTCTTCCCCCGGTCGGCCAACAAGCCGCTGCAGGCGCTCGGCCTCGTCGAGGCCGGCCTCGACCTTTCCCCGCACCTGCTCGCGCTCGCCTGCGCGAGCCACTCCGGTGAGGCTTTCCACCTCGAGGGCGTGCGGGAGGTCCTCCGCGGCGCCGGGCTCACCGAGGCCGACTTGGCCAACACCCCCGACTTCCCGGTCGACGAGCAGGAGCGCGAGATGTGGCTCAGGGCCGGGCAGCCGCGCACGGCACTCGCGCAGAACTGCTCCGGCAAGCACGCGGCGATGCTCGCCACCGCGGTCGCGCGGGGATGGCCGACGAGCGGCTACCTCGACCCCGGCCATCCGGTGCAACGGGGGATCACCGCGACCATCGAGCGGCTGCTCGGCGGGCCGGTCGGCGCGCTCGCGGTCGACGGCTGCGGGGCGCCGCTGCACGGCATACCCCTGAGCGGTCTCGCGCACGCCTTCGGCCAGGTCGCCGCGGCCCCGGCGGGCACCGCAGCCGCCCGGGTCGCCGCAGCCATCCGTGCCCATCCGGAATACCTCGGGGGGACCCGGCGTCAGGTCACCACCCTCATCCGGCAGGCCCCACCGGCGCAGGGCCTCATCGCCAAGGACGGCGCCGAATCGGTGTATGCCGTGGGGCTGGCCGACGGTCGCGGCGTCGCGGTCAAGGTCGCCGACGGGCATATGCGGGCCAAGCCGGTCGTCCTGGCCGCCGTGCTGCGCCGGATCGGGGTCGGTTCCGAGGCCGGATATGCCGCTCTCGAGGACGCACCCGTGCTCGGCCACGGCGAGCCGGTCGGGTCGATCGTCGCGGTGGGGATCTGAGCCGATGCGCGCGGTCGTCCAGCGCGTCACTCGCGCGCAGGTCGAGGTCGACGGCCGGGTAGTCGGCGCCGTCGACGGCCCGGGGCTGCTCGTCCTCGTCGGTGTCACCCACGGCGACGGCGACACCCAGGTGGCCTGGCTCTCGCGCAAGATCGCCGAGCTGCGCATCTTCGAGGGAGACCGCTCGGTCGAAGAGGTGGGCGGCCAGATCCTCCTCGTGAGCCAGTTCACCCTCTATGCCGACGTCCGCAAGGGTCGGCGACCGTCCTGGTCGGACGCCGCGCCCGGCCCGGTCGCCGAGCCGCTCGTGGCCGCCGTGGCCGAGGCGCTGCGGGCTCGAGGTCTGCCGGTGGCCACGGGAACCTTCGGTGCCCACATGTCGGTTTCACTCGTCAACGACGGTCCTGTCACCCTCGTCCTGGACGTGTGACGCGCCCGGACCGTCCCGGAAAGGACCACCATGCTCGCCGCACTCGGCAACGCCCAGTCCCTCGTCGTCTCCGCGCTCTGGCTCGCGGCGGTCGCGGTCGAGGTGTTCGCCCTCGTCGACGCGGCCCGGCACCGTCCGGACGCCTACCCGGCGGCCGGGAAGCGGACGAAGGTCTTCTGGGTGGCCATCCTCGCGGTCGCCACGCTCGTCGGCTTCGTGAGCTCACCGCTGGGGATGCTCGGGATCCTCGCCTTCGTCGGTGCAGCCGTCTACCTTGCCGACGTCCGGCCGGCGCTGCGCCAGGTGACCGGCCGTGGCGGCCGTGGCGGCGGCGGAGGGTTCGGGCGCTGGTGACGGGCGTGGCTGCCGAGGAGATGTCGGGTGTGCGGCATACTGGAAGGTCGGCACCGCCGACGCCGGGCGGGGGCCAACGGCAGGACCCACGAGGAGAGCAGATGAGCGACACGGACCGGACTGTGGTCAGACACCACCGGGACGAATACGACTCGGGCAACCGCAACCCGACCGAGGACATCTTCGTCGTCGAGCGACCGTGGGGGAAGTTCGCGCAGTTCGTCTCCAACGAGACCGTGACGGTGAAGACGATCACCGTCGACCCGGGCCACCGGCTCAGCCTCCAGCGCCACCAGCACCGGGGCGAGATGTGGCACATCCTCGACGAGCCGATCTACGTGACGGTCGACGACCGCTCGTGGACGGCCGAGGTGGGCGAGACGGTCTGGGTCCCGCGCGGGTCGACCCACCGGATGGCCAACCAGGGCGAGCGCTCGGGGCGGCTGCTCGAGGTGGGTTTCGGCTTCTTCGACGAGGAGGACATCGAGCGCTTCGAGGACGACTACGCCCGGCACGAAGAGGACTCGCAGGACTGACCGGCATCCGTTCGCCGATCCCGTCCCGGCCCTTCCCGAGGTTCACGGTCTGTCCCCGGTCGCGGGCCGGCCCGTCAGCTGCGACCCGCTCGGGGGGCGACCGCGACCCAGCCGACGCTCACTTCGCCGAGACGCCAGCGGGCCGGTCCGTCGAGGATCGGCCAGCCATCCGCGCGCAGCCGCCACGCGGTCTCGAGGAAGCGATGTCGCGCACCGTATGCCGCGTGCGGCGCGGCATACCGCCAGGCACGTTCCAGCGCGGCGAGGTAGTCGTGGACGGGTTCGCCCGCGACGTTGCGGTGGATGAGCGCCTTGGGCAGCCGCTCGGCGGCGATCGTCGGGGAGTCCAGGCCGGCCAGCCGCAGCGAGAGGGTGAGACTCACCGGTCCCGAGGCGGCGATCGTCGCCCACGTGCTCACCCGACCCAGTTCGTCGCACGTGCCGTCCACGAGGATGCCCTCGGGGGCCAGGCGGGCCCGTAGCCCTTCCCAGATCTGCCCGACCTCGCCCTCGTCGTACTGCCGCAGGACGTTGAAGGCCCGCACGATCAGCGGCCGCTGCGGCGTCGTCAGCTCGAAGCCGCCGAGGGCGAAACGCAGTCCCGGGCGGGCGAGCCCGGCGGCCGCCGCCACGCGTGCGGGATCGATCTCCAGCCCGAGCACCTCGACGTCGCGGCGCACGCGGCGCAGTCGGTCGTGCAGTTCTACGGCCGTCACCGGGGAGGCGCCGTAGCCGAGGTCGACGACCAGCGGCGCGGCCATGGGGGCGCGCAGACGCCAGGCCTGAGGTCCGGCGAGCCAGCGGTCGCAGCGACGCAGCCGGTTGGGATTGGTCGTGCCGCGGGTGATCCGCCCGTCCGGCCCGCTCCCGCCCATCCCGCGAGGGTATGCCGCCCCGGCCCCCGCCGGGAATCTCCGGCCCGGCTGTGGTGTTGTCCCCCGATGCCGGCCGACCCGTCGAGGCCGAGAATCGGGGTTGTGCGTGACACCGGAGGAGATCCGCCGGATCGCGATGGTGAGCGTGCACACCTCCCCGCTCGAGCAGCCCGGCACGGGGGACGCGGGGGGGATGAACGTCTACGTGGCCGAGGTCGCCACCCAGCTGGCCCGGCGCGGCCGCGAGGTCGAGATCTTCACCCGCGCGACGACGGGGTCGATGCCCCCCACAGTCGAACTCGCCCCTGGGGTGACCGTCCGACACATCACGGCCGGTCCCTACGAGGGGCTCTCGAAGAACGACCTGCCCGGCCAGCTCTGTGCCTTTGCCGCCGGGGTCATGCGGGCCGAGGCCGCTCGGCCGGAGGGCTGGTTCGACCTCGTCCACTCGCACTACTGGCTCTCCGGGCAGGTCGGTTGGCTCGCCGCCGACCGGTGGCGCACGCCGCTCGTGCACACGATGCACACGATGGCCCGGGTGAAGAACGCCGCGCTCGCCGACGGCGATGCCCCCGAACCCCCCGGCCGCGAGATCGGCGAGGTCCAGGTCGTCGAGGCCGCCGACCGCCTCGTCGCCAACACCGCCGACGAGGCCTGCCAGCTGGTCAACCGCTACGCCGCCGACCCCGCCAAAGTGAGCGTCGTCCCGCCGGGCGTCGACCTCGAGGTCTTCACCCCCGGGGATCGGTTGGCCGCCCGCGCGGCCGTCGGGTTGCCCGCCGGCGCCCGCGTGCTGCTGTTCGTCGGCCGGATCCAGCCGCTCAAGGCGCCCGACCTGCTCGTGCGGATCGCCCGGCGGCTGCTCGACCGGCACCCCGAATGGACCCCCGACGACCTCGTCGTGGCCATCGTGGGCGGACCGAGCGGCTCGGGTCTCGAACACCCCGAGAGTCTGGCCGAGCTCACCGCCTCGCTGGGGCTCGCGGCATACGTGCGCTTCGTGCCGCCTGTGCCGCGGCCGCTTCTCGCGCAGTGGTATCGCGCCGCCGATCTCGTCGCCGTGCCGTCGTACAACGAGTCCTTCGGCCTCGTGGCGATCGAGGCGGCCGCGTGCGGGACCCCGGTGGTCGCCGCCCGGGTCGGCGGACTGCCCACGGCTGTCGGCGACGGCGGGGTGCTCGTCAACGGCCACGACGTGTCGCCGTGGGCCGATGCGGTCGATGCCCTGCTGGCCGACCCGGGCCGCAGGGCACTGCTCGGCCGCCGGGCGCTCGCGCACGCGGCGGGCTTCGGCTGGGATGCGACGACCGAGCGCCTGCTGCAGGTCTACGGCGAGGCCTGCCGGAGCCGGACCCCGACGCCGATCGCCGGGGCCGCGATCCTGGGCGGCGTGCCGGCCGCCGTGCTTCCCTAGTCCGGAGCCTGCGCGCGATGCCTCTCGTGCCCGGGACGAGCGGCGTCGGTGCCTGTCGGGATTGGACGGCGTCGGTGCCTCCCGGGATACGGTGAGGTATGCCGCCCCCCGAGTCCGACTTCTCCCACGGCGCGGCGCACTCGCCGGGTGCTGCACCCTCGCCGGGCCCGTCTCGGGATGACCAGGCCGACCGCGTGACCGACCCCGTGACCGACCCCGGTGACAGCCGGCGGGCCGGAGCCGGGTCCAGCGGACCGGACGCCCCCAACGGACCGGCGGGACGCGCGACCGCCAGGCTCGCGGCATACCTCGCAGACGCCGGCCTCGCGTGGGAGGCGGGTGCGCGGCCGGGCGAGGTCGTCGTCACCGTCCCAGGCGAACGCAAGCTCACGACGATCGTCTCCCTGCTCGTGCGGGACGAACTCACCTCGGTGAGCGCCTTCGTCATCCGCAACCCCGACGAGAACCACGCGGAGGTCTACCGGTTCCTCCTGCGCCGGGTCATGCGCCGCCCGCTGCTGGGTTACGCCGTCGACGCGGCCGGCGATGTCTATGCGCGGGCCCAGGTGCCCACCGAGGCGGTGGACGCGGCATACCTCGATCTGCTCATGGGTGCGGTGCTCGAGGCGGCCGACGCGCCGTTCAACGACCTGCTCGTCCTGGGCTTCCTCACCTCGATGAAGCGCGAGTGGGCCTGGCGGGTCGCCCGTGGTGAGTCGCTGGCCAACCTCGAGGCCTTCCGCTCGATCCTCTCCGGTGCCGAGGACGACCCCGCGTATGCCGTCCCTCCCCTCCCCCCGGACCCCCTCCCCCCGGAGCCCCTCCCTCCGGAGCCCCTCCCTCCGGAGTAACCGCTTGACTGTTCACTTTTCCCGTGACTTGGGCCTCACGTCACGGGAAACCCCGCTCAGGTGTGCACTTTTCGGGGCGTGTCCTGGCCGCCGGGAAGGCGCGGACGGCCGTCGCGTCGGCCACACCGGCACCGAGCGGACGAGGCCATCCGCATAGGGTGGCCACATGGCATACACCCTCATCCTCCTGCGCCACGGCCACTCGGAGTGGAACGCCAAGAACCTGTTCACCGGGTGGGTGGACGTCGACCTCAACGACCAGGGTCGCGCCGAGGCAGTCGCTGGCGGGCAACTGCTCAGGGACAAGGGGGTGCTGCCCGATATCGTCCACACGTCGGTGCTGCGCCGGGCCATCACCACGGCCAACCTCGCCCTCGACGCCGCCGACCGACACTGGATCCCGGTGAAGCGCAGCTGGCGGCTCAACGAGCGTCACTACGGGGCCCTTCAGGGCCTGGACAAGGCCGCGACGCGCGAGCGCTACGGCGACGAGCAGTTCATGCTCTGGCGGCGCAGCTTCGACACCCCGCCGCCGCCGATCGACCCGGCCAACGAATACGCGCAGACCGACGATCCCCGGTATGCCGGCATCGAGGTGCCGCGCACCGAGTGCCTCAAGGACGTCATCCCCCGGCTCATGCCTTGGTGGGAGGGCGAGATCTGCCCCGACCTCGCGGCGGGCAAGACCGTCCTCGTCGTTGCGCACGGCAACAGCCTGCGGGCGCTCGTCAAACATCTCGACGGCATCTCCGACGAGGCGATCTCCGAACTCAACATCCCCACCGGTCAGCCGCTGGTCTATCGACTCGGCGCCGACTTCATGCCCACCGAGCCGGGGGCCTATCTCGACCCGGTCGCGGCGGCCGAGGCAGCCGCGGCTGTCGCCGCCCAGGGCCAGAAGAAGTAGCGCGCCCCCCGGAAGGCGGGTGGGCGGCATACCCGGGTATGCCGCCCACCCGCCTTCCAGCATGCGCAGGCGGCGGTGATTATCGGGTGACCCGATAATGGTGCGCTCGACCCGACAACAGAACTCGGGTCAGGTGCATGATTATCGGGTGACCCGATAATGGTGCGCTCGACCTGACAACAGAACTCGGGTCGAGCGCACCCTTGTCGGATCGAGTGGGCTAGGCCCGGGGGCCGGATTCCCGGAGCATCGCGATGCTCGAGTCCTCCTCGTCGGCGTCGTGGTCGACGGCCGCCTCCGAGTGGTACTCGCCGGTGACGAGGTAGACGACCCGCCGGGCGACCGAGACCGCGTGGTCGGCGAAGCGCTCGTAGTAGCGCCCCAGGAGGGTGAGGTCGACAACCGTCTCCACCGGCAGTTCGGTCGTGCGCAGGATGGTGAACAGCCGTCGGTGCAGTTGGTCCATCGCGTCGTCGTCGTGTTCGAGCGCAAGCGCGGCGTCCAGATCGCGGGCGGCGATGACCGATCCCGCCTTGGCGACGACGAGCTGGGCGACCTGGCCCATCTCGAGGATGTGCGCACGCAACGCCGGCGGGACCGCCGAGGCCGGGAAGCGAAGCCGGGCGACCTTGGCCACATGCCGGGCGAGGTCGCCCATCCGCTCGAGGTCGGCACTCATCCGCAGCGCCGTGACCACGGTGCGCAGGTCAGTGGCCACCGGCTGCTGCCTGGCCAACACGTCGACCGAGAGCTCGTCGAGGTGCTCGCGTGCATAGTCGAGGTTTCGGTCACCGGCGATGACGTCCTCGGCCAGGTGCAGGTCCGCGTCGAGCAGCGCGGTCGTGGCCCGCGCCATCGCGGACCCCGCCAGTCGGGTCATGTCGACCAGTTGAGCGGAGATGCTGTCGAGTTCGGCGTGGAACGCTTCGCGCATGTGAGTCCTCGGTCGTCGGTGCTCGGGCAAACCCCCGACGTATGCCGTGTGGCCACGGCTGTCATGGGCGGAGCAGGAAGAGGGATGGGGAGGAGGAGTTGTGCGGGCGGAGTAGGGCGGAGCGATGGTCGCAGCGGTCAGTGAACAGCTCGCCGATTCGAGGTGAATTCCTGCTACGGAAGCGCTGGCCGGTCGTCACCTTCCTCGGAACACGTAGCCTATGGCCGTGGACCTCCTCTGGGCCGGAGCGATCGGTGTCGGCGTGGGCTTCGCCGTGGCCTGGCTCGTACTGCGGCTCTCGCGCGGCCGGGGCGTCGGCGAGGAGGCCACCCATGTCGTGGCCACGGAGAGCCCGGCACTGCCCCGGGAGGTTGTCGACCTGCTCGCCGTGCTCGGTTCCAGCGGAATCGTCCTGGATGCCCGGCAAGCAGTCGTCGCGTGCTCGCCCACCGCGATCTCCCACGGCCTCGTCCGCGGGGCCGTCGTCACGCACCGGCCGTTGCTCGCGCTCGCGCGCCGGGCCATGGCCGAGGGAGGCGTCGTCGAGGAGCAGCTGGGCCTGCCCAGAGGGGCGTCGAGCGAGGCGCGGCGGGTGGTGAAGGCGACGGCGTCACGATTGGGCGACCATCACCTCCTGCTCATCGTCGAGGACAGGTCGCACGCCTACCTCGTCGAGGAGGTCCGCCGCGACTTCCTCGCCAACGTGAGCCACGAACTCAAGACCCCGGTCGGGGGGCTCATGCTCCTCGCCGAGGCGGTCCGCGATGCCCGCGACGACCCCGAGGCCGTGGCGCGGTTCGCCAAACGGATCCGCAAGGAGACCCGCAGGCTCAACCAGCTCGTCACCGACATCGTCCAGCTGTCCCGCCTGCAATCGGAGGACCGGCTCTCGGACCCGCACGAGGTGGACCTCACCGAGGTGGTCGCCCGAGCCGCCGACGACGTGCGGGTGACCGCCGAGGAGCGCGACATCTCGATCCTCCTCAAGTGCGACAAAGGTGCCTGGGTGTGGGGTGACAAGGAGCTGCTCGTCACCGCCGTGCGCAACCTCGTCGTCAACGCGGTGGCCTATTCGGCCTCGGGCACCAGGGTGGCGATCCGATCGCTCGTCACACCCGACGGCAGCCGCGAGATCATCGTCACCGATCAGGGGTCGGGGATCCCGGAGTCGGAGCTCGGCCGCATCTTCGAGCGCTTCTACCGGATCGACGCGGCGCGCAGCCGGGCGACGGGCGGGACGGGCCTGGGGTTGTCGATCGTCAAGCACGTGTGCGCCAACCACGGCGGTGACGTGTCGGTATGGAGCGAATTGGGTCGCGGCTCGACCTTCACCATCCGACTGCCCGCGCCGTCCTACGGCCCGGACGAGGGCGAGCAGCCCCCTGTCCCGGTCACCGTGGGGGTGCACGCCCCCCACGTCGAAGTCACCACCACGAGAGAGGCACGGTCGGCATGAGCCGGATACTCATCGTCGAGGACGAGGAGTCGTTCTCCGACCCGCTGTCTTACCTGCTGCGGAAGGAGGGCTTCGAGACCTCGGTCGCGGCCACCGGTCCCGAGGCGCTCGAGGACTTCGACGCCCACGGCGCCGACCTTGTGCTGCTCGACCTCATGCTGCCAGGCCTGTCCGGCGTCGAGGTGTGCCGTGCGCTGCGCGCGAAGTCCGGCGTGCCCATCATCATGCTCACCGCGAAGGACGGCGAGATCGACAAGGTCGTCGGCCTAGAGATGGGTGCCGACGACTACGTGACCAAGCCCTATTCCTCGCGCGAGTTGCTCGCCCGCGTGCGTGCCGTGCTCCGACGCGGTCTGGAGCCTGAGGAGATCGCGCCGGTCGCGCTCGAGGCCGGCCCGGTGCGGATGGACGTCGAGCGGCATGTCGTCACCGTGGCGGGTCGGGTGACCTCGTTGCCGCTCAAGGAGTTCGAGCTGCTCGAGCTGCTCCTGCGCAACACTGGTCGCGTCCTCACCCGGGGCCAGATCATCGACCGGGTCTGGGGCAGCGACTATGTGGGGGACACCAAGACTCTCGACGTCCACGTGAAGCGACTTCGGGCCAAGATCGAACCCGACCCCGGCAACCCCCTGTACATCCTCACCGTCCGGGGCCTGGGCTACAAGTTCGAGAGCTGACCGGCGGACTCGGGCAGACCGCGACGAACCCGTATGCCGCGTGCGCACGGCACGCGGCATACGCACAGGTGCCTGGTGGCGAACCGACCAGCCGTCAGGGCTTGAGGGTGGCGAGTGCGCCCGTGGGGAGCAGGACCGGCACGGTGACCTTCTGGTCGGCCCCTTCGGAGGTGCGCAGGAAGAGGTCGGCGGTCGACCCAGGTGGGGCCGCCACGGAGTCGAAGGTGATCGTCGTGATCGTCTTGAGCTCGCGCCCGCCGACGTCCATCGAACCGGCCGTCACCCCGGGCTGTGCACCGAAGGACACCGAAACGCTGGAGTCGCCCTGGTTGACCACCGCGCCCATGAGCACGCCCTTACCGTTGGCGGCCGAGGAGACGATGGCGAGGTTGCGGGCGACGACGACGCCCAGCTTGGCCGACACGCCTTCGGTCGGGTTGTAGGGCATGTCCGTCTGGACCGGCGACAAGTAGGAGCAGGCCGACAGGGCAGCGGTCGACGCCAGAGCGCCGGCGGCGGCGAGGGCGCGGTGCAGTCGCTTCACGGGGCACAGCGTAGCGGGCGCCCTCCCGGTCGCGGCAGGCGACCCCGCGTGGCGCCGGACACGCGGGTGTCCGAGGTGGGCTCCCATGTGACGTTCGGGGTCCGCGCAGCACGCCGGGTCCGGCGTTGTCAAGGGGCATCTCGGCGCCAGCCCGGACGCGCCCGGACCGCCATTCGGCCCCTGACCTGCGCAAACGTTGATTCTCCGGGTGCGGCTGTCGGTGGATGCGTGGTATTCTTGAGGTCGCGAAAGGGGATAACACCACATGGTCTTCAAGGTCGGCGACACGGTCGTGTACCCGCACCACGGTGCGGCACTGATCGAGGAAATCAACACCCGCACGATCAAGGGAGAGGACAGGGTCTATCTCAAGCTACGCGTAGCGCAGGGAGACCTCACCATCCACGTGCCCGCCGACAGCTGTGAGGACATCGGGGTGCGCGACGTCGTGGGCCAGGAGGGACTCGACCGGGTCTTCCAGGTGCTGCGCGCCGCCTACACCGAGGAGCCGACCAACTGGTCGCGCCGCTACAAGGCCAACCTCGAGAAGCTCGCCTCCGGCGACGTCATCAAGGTCGCCGAGGTGGTCCGCGACCTGTGGCGCCGCGACAAGGACCGCGGCCTGTCCGCCGGCGAGAAGCGCATGCTCGCCAAGGCCCGCCAGATCCTCGTCTCCGAGCTCGCACTCGCCGAGAAGACCAACGAGGAGAAGGCCGAGTCGATCCTCGACGAGGTCCTCGCGTCCTGACCGGACGTCTTGGCGATGTCGCCCAGCGCCCGGCAGGGCCGTCGTGATCCGTTCGGGGTCGTCGTCGTCGCGGCTGGCTCCGGTCGTCGGCTCGGTGCCGAGGTGCCCAAGGCCTTCGTCACCCTTGCCGGTGGTCCGCTGCTCGAGTATGCCGTCCGCTCCGCTCTCGCGGCCGGGCCGGTCGCGGTCGTGGTCGCCGCCCCGCCGTCCCATGTGGACGAGGCCATCGAGGTAGTCGAGCCGCTGAGCCGGGAGCACGGCATACCCGTGCAGGTCGTTCCCGGGGGTGTCGAGCGGGGCGACAGCGTCCTGGCCGGAATGCGCTGGCTGCCGGCCGAGTGCGAGGTGGTCCTCGTCCACGACGCAGCGCGGGCCCTCGCGCCGCCCGTGCTCTTCCGGATGGTCGCGGCAGCCGTGGCACTGGACCGGCCGGCCGTCGTGCCGAGCCTGCCGGTCGTCGACACGATCAAACGGGTCGACGGCAACCTCGTCGTCGCGACCCTCGACCGCGAGTCGCTGCGGATCGTGCAGACCCCCCAGGGCTTCCGCCGCGACGTCTTGCTCGCCGCCCACGCCACGCACGGCAGCCTCGCCACCGACGACGCCGGCCTGGTCGAGCGGCTCGGCGTGCCCGTGCGGGTCGTCGACGGGCATCCCGCGGCCTTCAAGATCACCACCCCCGAGGACCTGCTGCGGGCCGAGCGACTCGTCGCCGACGCGGCCCGGGACTGAGAGGATCGGTCCCATGAGTCCCGTCGCCGTCGTCACCGGCGGCGGCACCGGCATCGGTGCCGCCACCGCCCACCGCCTCGCCGCCGACGGTTTCGACGTCGTCCTCGCCGGGCGGCGCGCCGAGCCTCTGGAATCGACCGCGACGGCGATCGTCGCGGCATACCCGCAGGTGAGCGCACGTGCGGTCGTCATGGACGTCACCGACGCCGACAGTGTGGCCTCGGCGGCTCGGGCCGTCGGCGCCTGCGACGTGCTGGTCAACAACGCCGGCGGGGCGATCGGCTCGGAGCCGGTCGAGGCCGGCAGGCCCGAGGAATGGCGGGCGATGTACGAGTCCAATGTCATCGGGGTCCTGCACGTCACCCAAGCCCTGCTGCCGGCACTGCGCCGCTCGCCGACCGGCGGCACCGTCGTCGTCGTCTCCTCGGTCGCGGGGATCGGGGTCTACGAGGGGGGAGCGGGCTACACCGCCGCCAAGCACGGGGCCACCGCGGTCACCGAGACCCTGCGCCTCGAGCTGGCCGGCGAGCCGATCCGGGTGGTCGAGATCGACCCCGGGATGGTGTGGACCGAGGGCTTCTCGCTCACCAGATTCCACGGCGACCGGGCCAAGGCCGACGCGGTGTATGCCGGTGTCGACCGGCCGCTCGTCGCCGCCGATGTCGCCGAGTGCATCGCCTTCTGCGTCCGGCTGCCCCAGCACGTCAACGTCGACCGGCTCGTCGTGAAGCCGGTCGCCCAGGCGGCATTGCACAAGGTGATCCGCCGGCCGATCGACTGGGACCACTCCGCAGCGAGGTGAGCGAGGCCGGCCGCCGGCGAGGAGGTCGAGGACCTGGCCGGTGGCACGACCTGGTGGTGACTCACGATCACCATCACGCTCACGTGGCGCTACTGCCCGAACAGCGGCTGCACCGAGGCGATCAGGACTACCGCAGCGGTGCCGGTGGTCGCCGACTGAACGATCGCGACCAGGAGCATCCGGCCGCCGACGTCCTCGTGGTGCAGCCGGCCTGAGCCTGCACCACTGGGCCGGCGGTGCGCGGTGTGCTGTGCCAGGGCGGCAGGCGCATGGCAGAGTCACCCCATGACCAGCGCAGCCCTGCCTCGGGTGGGCGTCGGTGTCGACGTCCACCCCTTCGCCCCGCCGGGCTCGGGCCGCGAGCTGTGGGTCGCGGGGCTGCACTGGCCGGACGAGACCGGACTCATGGGTCACAGCGACGCCGATGTCGCCTGTCACGCGGCTTGCGATGCGCTCTTCTCTGCGGCCGGCCTCGGCGACCTCGGGGCCCACTTCGGGGTGTCCGAGCCCGAATACGCGGGAGCCGCCGGACGGGTCCTGCTCGCCGAGGCCGCGCGCCTCGTGCGCGCGGCCGGCTTCGAGCTCGGCAACATCGCAGTCCAGATCATCGGCAACCGCCCGCGGATCGGCACCCGGCGCGAACTCGCCCAGAAGGTGATGTCGGCCGCCTGCGGCGCTCCCGTCTCGGTCTCCGGCACGACGACCGACGGGCTCGGGCTCACCGGTCGTGGTGAGGGCTGCGCGGCCATCGCGACCGCCCTCGTGTATGCCGTGTCCGCCGCCGAACGCTGAGGGAGCCGGGCCCCGCGCGGCCAGCACGTCAACCGCGGCGCGAAGCCCAACGCGGCGACAGACGGAATGCCATTGCTCTGCGAGATGCCACCCTCGCGTGCGTGACGGGGTCGATCGGCCGGGAGCAACGGCATACCGTGTGCTCGGTGACCGGGGATCTGCTCCGCTACTCCTGGAAGCAGTCCGCCGGCATGAGCGCCGGACCGCCGGGCGGGAGGACCGGCGCGAAGCCCATCCGATCGAGCACCTGGGTCTGCACGTCGATCCCGGGGGCGACCTCGTCCAGCACGATGCCCTCGGCGGTGAGCCGGAAGACGGCGCGCTCGGTGACGAACAGGACCCGCTGGCCACGGGCCACCGCCTGCGGCCCGGAGAAGGTCACCTGGTCGACCTGCGCGACGACCTTGGGCACCGCGCCGGGTCGGTCGACCACCAGCCGTCCCTCGCCTGCCCGAACCCGTAGGCCCTTGGCCTCGAAGGTGCCGCAGAAGACGACAGTGCCGGCGTTGGCGGCGATGTCCATGAAGCCACCCGGCCCGACGGTCACCCCGCCGAGCATCGACACGTTGACGTTGCCCTGGGCGTCGAATTCCCCGAAGCCGAGGAAGGCGAGATCCAGCCCGCCGCCGGCGTAGAAGTCGAACTGCGAAGGCCCGTTGATGTATGCCGTGGCGTTGCGTCCGAAGCCGAACAGCGCCCCGGTGAGCAGATCACCGCCGTATACGCCATGCTCGATGGTCTGGTAGTAGCGGTCCGCGTCGCCGCGGTCCGCGACGATCCGGGCGACCAGGTCCGGCATACCGAAGCCGTAGTTGACGACCGCGTCCTCGCGCAGCTCGAGCGAGGCACGGCGGGCCACCGCGACCCGCTCGGTGAACGGCTCGGGCGGTCGAGGAGGCACCGGCCCGCGCAACTCGCCGGAGAGCGTGGGGTCGTAACCGATCTCATAGGTCATCGACTGCTCGGGGTCGACGACGACCGCGTCCACCCAGGCGCCGGGGATGTGCACATCGCGGGCCGGGATGGTCCCCCGGTCGACGGCGGTGCGCACCTGGACGATGACCTTCCCGGCGCTGTTGTGAGCGGCCAGGGCCAGGTCGAAGGCGTCGACGTTGGCGCACTCCTGGCGTAGCGAGATGTTGCCGTCGGCATCGGCATACGAGCCGCGCAGCAGCGCAACGTCGACGGGGAAGGGGCGGTAGCGCAGCACCTCGCGCCCGTCGATCTCCATGACGTCGGCGAGGGTCTCGCCGGCGCGGGCGTTCATCCGCCCGCCGCCGAACCGGGGATCGACGAAGGTGCCGAGGCCCACGTGGGTGAACAGGCCCGGCCGGCCGGCCCCGATCTCGCGGTATAGCTGGCCGATCACCCCGCCGGGCAGCACATAGGCCTCGATCTTTTCCTCGGCGGCCAGCTGCTGCATCCGCGGGGACCACACCCAGTGCCCGCCGATGACCGCGCGCACCATGCCCTCGTGGGCGAACCGGTTGAGCCCCCGCTCGGCCTTGTCGCCGATCCCCAGCGCGTGCACGAGCCGCAGCTCGCGCGGGTGCGCCGTGTCGAGGAAGCGCCGTTCGATGGCGGCGAACAGGCAGGAGGCCTCCATCAGCCCGCTGCCCCCGCCGATGAGGCCGACGGTGGCGCCGTCGCCGACCATCGCGGCGGCGGCCTCGGCGGTGACGAACTTGTCGCGCGGCATAGTCGCTCTCCTTCGGCTCGGTCCGGCGCGCGGAGTCAGGCGCCGATGTCCCAGGTCTTGGCGCCGCCCTTGAGCACACCGGCGGCCACGACCGTGCGGTGGATCTCGGAGGTGCCGTCGAAGATCCGGTAGATCCGGGCGTCGCGATACATCCGCTCGACCGGGAAGCCGTGCGTGTAGCCGGTGCCGCCGAAGACCTGCACGGCCCGATCGGCCACTCGCCCAAGGGTTTCCGCGGCGTCGACCTTGACCATCGAGATCCACGTGCGATAGTCCTCGCCCGCATCGAGCGCGTATGCCGCGCGGTGCAACAACAGCCGCGACCGGTTGATCTCGATGGCACTGTCGGCGAGCATCTCCTGGATCATCTGGAACTGGCCGATGTTCTTGCCGAACTGCACGCGCTGGTTGGCGTAGTCGGCCATGTAGCCCAGCAGTCGCGACGCCTTGCCGATCGCGCGGGCGCCGACCTGGGCCAGGCGCACCCGGCCGAGGGCGGTGAGGGCGAGGCGCAGCCCGTTGCCCTCGCCGCCGATGAGGGTGCCGGGCTCGAGGTGCACGTCGTCGAAGAAGAGCTCGACGTGCGAGGAACCGGCCAGGCCCATCATCTTCTGGTCCTGGCCGAGTCGCACACCCGGCAGCGACTTGTCGACGAGGAAGAGCGAGATGTGCCGGGGGCGGGCGTCCGGGTCGGTGACGGCTGACACGACGAAGAAGTCGGAGTAGATGCCGTCGCTCACGAAGTACTTGCCGCCGTTGAGGGTCCAGCCCTCGTCGGTGCGGACAGCGCGGGTCGAGATGCCGGCCGCGTCCGAGCCCGCCTCCGGCTCGGTGATGGCGATCGAGCAGGTCCGCTCCCCGCGCACCGTCGGCAGCAGCCAGCGCTCCTTCTGCGCGGAGTCCCCTTCGAGGAGCACCTCGTAGACGTTGCCGAAGGCTCGCCGGATGAGGATGTCCTTGCAGTGGCCGAACTGCTCCTCGACGAGCATGGTCTCGACCGCCGACAGCCCGCCGCCGCCGAACTCCTCGGGGATGTTCATCGCGTAGAAGCCCAGGTCGCGGGACTTCTCGAAGATCGCCCGGGCGCGGTCGGCGGCCAGCTCCCCGGTCGCCTCGATGTCGTCCTCGAGGGGGATGAGCTCGTCATAGACAAACTGTCGGATCGTGTGGACGAGCATCCGCTGCTCGTCGGTGAGGGCGAAGTCCATGGGTGGCTCCCGGATCGATACTGAACTAACCGGTTCGTTCATTAGTGTGGCACGCCGCGCCCGCCATGACCAGACCCCTGGCCGAGCGGCCTCCCAGGGTGCGGGGATGGGCCGCTCGAACCCGGATCCGGCGGCCCATTTCCGACAGTGAGGGGACTTCGGTCTTCCCACGCCCTCAGCCGGCTGGCCAGGGGGCGCTCAGGCAGCGCGGCAGAGCTGGGCGAAGCGGGCGACGACCCCCGACCAGGTATGCCGCAGGGTCGCCTCGCGTGCCCGGATCTCGGCCAGCGCGGCGTCGACGTCGATGCCCTGGGCCGCAGCGCAGGCCCGGTCCTTGTCGGCCCAGGCCGAGACGATCCCCGCGTGGGCCTCCGGATGCACCTGGACGCCCCACACGGTCGGTGCGAACCGGGCCGCGAGCAGCTCGCCCCGCTCGTTCGTGGCCAGCGGGATCGACCCGGGCGGCGCATGCGTGACGATGTCGTTGTTCCACTGGATGGCCACGCTCGTGGGCTCGGTGCCGGCAAGCCCCCCGACGAGGGCGTCGCCGGGGGCCGTCGAGGGGTCCCAGGCGACCTCGCGCAGGCCGGTCGTCTTGCCGTGTGGGTTGGACTCGACCACACCACCGAGTGCGACGGCGGCAAGTTGATGGCCCAGGCAGATACCGAGGGTCGGCACACCGGTCGCGGCCGCCACCCGCAGCAGCGCCTTGGTGGGCTCGAGCCACGGCACGGTCTGGTCGTCGCCGGAGGACATCGTCCCGCCGAGCACGACGAGGCCGTCGTATCCCCTGAGGTCGCGCGGCAGCAGCTCCGGCGACCCAGCCGGCGACCCGGCGGGCGGCCCAGTCGGCGACCCGGCCGGCGACCCGGCCGGCGACTGCGAGGGCCCAGCCGCGGACACGGCATACGGCCGAGCGACCCGCAGGCGCGCGCCGGCGTCGGTGAGCCACTCGCCGACCCAGCCGGGAGGGCAGGTCGCCTGGTGTTCGACGACGAGGATCGTGGGGACCGGCACGTCAGCCCGCCGGGCGACGGGTCATCGTGAGGTACTTGCGCGGCACCCGGGCGGCACCGGCGGCTCCCTTGCCCCGCATCGAGGCCACTCCTGCGAGGCGCTGGATCTCGGCCACATGGCCGCAGAAGGCATGCCGGCCGTCGTCGGTCATCGCGACGAGGGTGAAGATCCGGGAGCCCTCCCGTTGCCGCCGGGTGGTCACGTAGCTGGCCCCCTCGAGCGCCTTCACGTGCTTGGACAGGGCCGAGGCGCTCGTGCCGAGGCTGCGTTGCAGGGTCGCGAACTCGGCCTCGACGACCGCGGCGAGCAGACCGGCCAGCTGCAGGCGCGTGCGCTCGTGCAGCAGCTCGTCGAACAGCGGATGTGGCACGCGGTCATCATAGGACGGCTTTCCTCCGGGGAAAGCGTCTTCCTCGCCGCTGACCTGCACAAACACCCGGTATGCCGGGTGCCCCCTTGTCCTCGTGAGGACCCGTGGCGTGTGCTTGGCGCACGCGCGGCGTGTTCGGTTCGTCGTGCCCTCAGGACGACCCACGGCGGGTCCTCGACGAACGGCGCAAGGAGCGAGCATGCCGCAGACGGTCACGGGTGTCATCGCCCGCGCCAAGGGCGCCCCGGTCGAGCTCGTCGAGGTCGTCGTGCCCGACCCCGGCCCGGGGGAGGCCGTCGTCGCGGTGCAGGCCTGCGGGGTCTGCCACACCGACCTGCACTACCGCGAGGGCGGCATCTCCCAGGACTTCCCCTTCCTGCTCGGTCACGAGGCGGCCGGGGTGGTCGAGGCGGTCGGGCCGGGGGTGACCGAGGTGGTGCCGGGGGACTTCGTCATCCTCAACTGGCGTGCCGTGTGCGGCCGCTGCCGCGCCTGCCTCAAGGGCAAGCCGTGGTACTGCTTCGCCACCCACAACGCGACCCAGCGGATGACCCTCACCGACGGCACCGTCCTCTCGCCCGCGCTCGGCATCGGGGCGTTCGTCGAGAAGACCCTCGTCGCGGCGGGGCAGTGCACGAAGGTCGCACCGGCCGACGCCGCCGCGGTCGGCCTGCTCGGGTGCGGGGTCATGGCCGGCTTCGGGGCCGCCGTCAACACCGGGGGAGTCCATCGGGGGGACTCCGTCGCTGTCATCGGTTGCGGGGGGGTCGGCGACGCGGCGATCGCAGGGGCGGCCCTCGTCGGTGCGACGACGATCGTCGCCGTCGACGTCGACGACCGCAAGCTCGAGGTCGCGCGCCGGTTCGGGGCCACGCACACGGTGAATTCGCGCGAGACCGACCCGGTGGCGGCGATCCGTGATCTCACCGGCGGGCACGGCGCCGACGTCGTCGTCGAGGCGGTCGGCCGTCCGGAGACCTACGAACAGGCCTTCTACGCTCGCGACCTCGCCGGCACCGTCGTCCTCGTTGGGGTGCCGACGCCCGAGCTCACCGTCACCCTGCCGATGATCGAGGTCTTCGGCCGCGGCGGGGCACTCAAGTCCTCGTGGTACGGAGACTGCCTGCCCTCGCGCGACTTCCCCATGCTCGTCGACCTCTACCGGCAGGGCCGCTTCCCGCTGGAGGACTTCGTCTCGGAGCGGATCGGCCTGGGCGACGTCGAGGCGGCCTTCGCGAAGATGCACCGGGGTGAGGTGCTGCGCTCGGTCGTCGAGATCGGGGGCGGCGCGTGAGCGACGACGCAGGTATGCCGTCCGGTCCGGTTCCGATGCCCCGCTCACCCGAGGGAGTGCGCGTCGAGCTGGTCGTCACCTCCGGGACCTTCTCCCTCGACGGGGGCACCTGGGAGGTCGACAACAACGTGTGGATCGTCGGCGACGACCACGAATGCGTCGTCGTCGACGCCCCGCACTCCGCGCCCGCCATCCTCGCGGCGGTGGGTGACCGACGGCTCCGGGCCGTCCTGTGCACCCACGCCCACGACGACCATGTGAGCGCGCTCGCGCAGGTGTGCGACGTGACCGGTGCCGCGGCATACCTGCATCCGGCCGACCTCGTCCTGTGGGAGCGGGTCCTGCCCGAGCGCAGCCCCGACCGGCTGTTCGCCGACGGCGACGTCGTGCGGGTGGGCGACGTCGAGCTGCAGGTCCTACACACCCCGGGACATGCCCCGGGGGCGTGCTGTTTCCACGCACCGGCGCTTGGCGTCCTCTTCTCCGGCGACACCCTCTTCCAGGGCGGGCCGGGCGCGACCGGGAGGTCGTTCAGCGACTTCCCGACGATCATCGACTCGATCACCACCCGGTTGTTCGAGCTGCCCGACGAGACGGTCGTGTTCCCGGGGCACGGCGCGGCCACCTCGATCGGGCAGGAACGGCCACACCTGCGGGAGTGGCTCGACCGGGGGCACTGAGAAACAAGGCTCGGTGCCTGCGGTCGGTGCCGGGGCGTGCCACACCTTGGGGGGAGTGGCACGCCCCGATCACCGCACGGTGCGGCTGAGGTGGGCGGCGCGATCAGCCGCGTCTGTCGGCGCAGCCGGGGAGGTACCGCACGTGCTGGGGTTCGGGACGGGCTGCTGGGCTGTAGCAGCCGTCACCGGCGACGTCTGCTACAGCCCAACCGAGTTCGTCAGCCCAGCCGAGGCGGTATCCGGTCGTCAGCGGCAGGAACTCGCCGGGGTGGCCACCGGCGCGGAGGGGTCGAGCGCGGCATACAGGGTGATCCCGTTGCCCCAGGCGCTGTGGGCGGCGAGCCGACACGAGGTCGGCCATCCCCGCACGGCAAAGACGGGGGTGCCGGCGGCGAGGTAGGAGGCGTCGCCGTCGGACGGCTCGGGTGGCATCGCGTGGGTGAGGTCGTTGAGGGCCGTGTAGCTGCAGCGGACCGTGAACACCACCGGCCCGAGATCGCTCTCGGAGATCCGCGACAGACCCCATGACTCGAAGGCCGTGGTGCCGAGGTACTGGCGTCCGCCCCAGCGCACGAAGTCGACGTAGTCGACCGCGACCATGCTCCGCTCGGCCGTCATCGCCGGGCAGTCTCCGGCCGGCCCCGTCGTGCGGGCCAGGTCGGCCGCCGGTCGGGACGCGGTGCCGGTCCCGGGTACGGTCGCGACGGGCTGCGGACCGGTGCGGGTGGCGGCGCAGCCGGCGAGACCGAGGTATGCCGCCCCGCAGGCGGCGAGCAGGGCGAGAGCGGGCGTGGCGCGGGGCGACGGCATACGGCTGGGACGGAGGGCCGACCGCGACGGTTCCCGGCGACGAGAGGGCACGGTGCACGATCGCCCTTCTCGGCCTCCGGTGGGCGCATTCGTCCTGGGCCGTCGCCCCGCGGGTGCGGGAGATGGACACGCATGTCGCGGAGGTGGGCGACTGGCCCAACTAGACTCCCTCGGGTGAGTCTGCGCCTCTACGACACCGCCACCCGCGCCGAGCGCGAGTTCCAGCCCTTGGAGGAGGGCAAGGTCGGCATGTACATCTGCGGGCTCACGACGCAGGGCGCGCCGCACATCGGCCATGTCCGCTTCGCGGTCGCCTTCGACATCCTGCGCCGCTGGCTCACGGTCGGACACGGTTACCAGGTGACGCTCGTGCGCAATGTCACCGACATCGACGACAAGATCCTCCGCAAGGCGGTCGAGGCCGGGCAGCCGTGGTGGGCGTGGAGCTACCGGCACGAGCGGGCCACGAGCGAGGCGCTCGACCTGCTCGGCGTGCTGCCCGCGACCTACGAACCGCGGGCCACCGGGCATATCGTCGAGATGGTCGAGCTGATGGACACCCTGGTCGACAAGGGGCATGCCTATGCCGCGGCCGACGACAGCGGTGACGTCTACTTCGACGTGCGGTCCTGGCCGGAATACGGCTCGCTCACCGGGCAGTCGATCGAGGACATGGCCCCGGCCGAGGACGCCGACCCGCGCGGCAAGCGCGATCCGCGCGACTTCGCCCTGTGGAAGGGCCACAAGATCGACGAGCCCGCCGACGCCCAGTGGCCCACCCACTTCGGAGCGGGGCGGCCCGGCTGGCACCTCGAATGCTCCGCGATGGCCCGGCGTTACCTCGGCGACGCCTTCGACATCCACGGCGGCGGGATCGACCTGCGCTTCCCCCACCACGAGAACGAGCAGGCCCAATCGCGTGCTGCTGGTCTGCCTTTCGCGTCCTATTGGCTGCACAACGCCTGGGTGACGGTCAAGGGCCAGAAGATGGGCAAGTCCCTCGGTAACGCGCTGGAGATCCGCGTCCTCACCGAACTCGTCCGCCCCCTCGCGGTGCGCTACTACCTCTCGGCGGCGCACTACCGCTCGATGATCGAATACCACGAGGGGTCGTTGCGGGAGGCGGAGGCTGCCGTCGACCGGATCGAGGGCTTCCTCGACCGCGTGGCACGGGCCCGGCCAATCGCCTCGCTGCCGGCTGCCGGCGCGGAACTCCCCGAAGCCTTCCGGGCAGCGATGGACGAGGACCTCAACGTCTCGGGGGCGCTCGCGGTCGTCCACGACACGGTGCGGGCCGGCAACACGGCACTCGACGAGGGCGACCTCGACGCGGCCGCCACCGCAGCCGAGGCCGTGGTCGCGATGACCGACATCCTCGGGGTCAACCCGCTCTCGCCCACCTGGCGGACCGGCGCGACCGGCGAGGGCGACGAGGTCCGCGAGGCACTCGACGCCTTGGTGCGCGAGCGCCTGGCGGCCCGTGCGGCCGCTCGGGCCGCCCGCGACTTCGCCGCCGCTGACGCGATCCGCGACCAGCTCACCGGCCTGGGGATCGCCGTCGAGGACACCCCCGCGGGGCCTCAGTGGTCGCTCGTCCGCCGCCCGACCGACGCTCAGGACTGACATGGCAGGCAACTCCCAGCGCCGAGGCGCGATCCGCAAGGGCGGCAAGAAGCCCGCCGCAGGCTCGGGTGGCCAGGGCCGCCAGGCCCTCGAGGGCCGCGGGCCGACGCCCAAGGCCGCCGACCGCGAGGGCCATCCGGCCCAGCGGCGGGCCCGCGCGGGTGCCTCTGCCGGGACGGGACGGGGCGGTGCCGGCCGCAGCGGCACCGGCCGCGGTGGGTCCGCACCGCGACGGACCAGATCGGACTCCAAGGCCAGTTCCGAGATGGTCGCCGGCCGCAACTCGGTGGTCGAGGCGCTGCGGGCCGAGATCCCCGCCACCACGCTCTACCTCGCCTCCCGCATCGACACCGACGACCGGGTCCGCGAGGCGCTCACGATCGCTGCGCGGCGCGGCATACCCCTGCTCGAATGCCCGCGCGGGGAGCTCGACCGGCTCACCGACGGTGCCGTCCACCAGGGCCTCGCGCTGCAGGTCCCGCCCTATGCCTATGCCGCCCCCGCCGACCTGCTCGACCCGCAGGCTCCGGGGGTCCCTCTTGTGGTCGCGCTCGACGGGGTGACCGATCCGCGCAACCTCGGCGCCGTCGTCCGCTCGGTGGCCGCCTTCGGCGGGCACGGCGTGCTCGTGCCCGAGCGCCGGTCGGTCGGCATGACCGCCGGGGCGTGGAAGAGCTCGGCCGGCGCGGCGGCCCGGGTCCCGGTCGCGCGGGCGACCAACCTCACCCGGGCGCTCGAGGGCTTCCAGAAGGCGGGCTTCTTCGTCGTGGGGCTCGACGCCGAGGGGGACGTCGAATTGCCCGAGCTCGACCTCGCGGGCGAGCCGCTCGTCCTCGTCGTCGGCTCCGAGGGCAAGGGGCTCTCCCGGCTCGTACGCGAGACCTGCGACCGCGTCGTGTCCATCCCCATGGCAGGACCGGTCGAATCCCTCAACGCCGGGGTGGCCGCGAGCGTCGCGCTCTATGAGATCGCCCGGCAGCGTGCGGCCGCGCCGATCGGCGGAATCCGGCCCCCCGGTTAACATGGACACGACCACGGCTCGTGGTCGTCGGATGATCGGAGTGGTCGTGGGCAAGAGTTCGCGGGTGCAGAACGCCCGGCTCGCGCAGGTGCGCGCCGAACAGGCCAAGGCGGAGCAGCGCCGCAAGCTCCTCATCGCCGGAGGAACCGTCGGTGTCGTCGTCCTCGTCGTCGTGGGCCTGGTCTTCGCGGCCCTGCAGGGAGCGAACAAGGACGTCGCGGGCAAGGCGGGATCGGCGCTCGACCAGGCCAGCTTCGCCAAACTCACCAACGTGCCGGCCTCCGCGCTGGACACGGTGGGCGCGGGCAGCTCGAGCAACCCTCCGCGCACCATCGACGCGCCTGCGCTCACCAAGGACGGCAAGCCCCGGGTCCTCTACGTCGGCGCGGAGTTCTGCCCCTACTGCGCGAGCCAGCGCTGGCCGCTGGTCGTCGCGCTGTCCCGTTTCGGGACCTTCAACAACCTGAGCACGACCTATTCCGCTCCGGCTCCGGAACCCAATCCCAACACGCCGACGATCACCTTCCACGGCTCGACCTACACGAGCCAGTACCTGTCGTTCACGGCATACGAGACGGCGACGAACGAGAAGTCCAACGGGAACTGGAAGCCGCTGGAGACGCTGTCCAGCGAGGACCAGACCCTCTTCTCGACCTACAACGCGCCGCCTTACACCCAGACCAAGGGGGCCATCCCCTGGCTCGACATCGCGGGGACCTCCATCCAGGAGGGGGCATCGTGGGATGCCACGCCCATTCTCGCGATGAGCCACGCGCAGGTCGTCACTGCCCTGGCTGACCCGAGCACGCCGACCGGACAGGGCGTTCTCGGCACGGCCAACGTGCTCACCGCTCAGATCTGCAAGGCCACCGGCGGTCAGCCCGCCAACGTCTGCACGTCGGCCGGGGTCGTGGCTGCGGCCGCGAAGCTCCAGTGAGCGCGCGCGGGCCGGCGGGAGGCGCCAAGGTGGCCGGGCAGCGCCCCGCCCGGACCCGCGAACGCCGCGTGCCCGGCTGGTTCCCACGGGTCGCTCTCGTCCTCTGCGCGATCGGCTTCCTCGTCTCGGCCTACCTCACGTGGGAGGCGTTTACCGCCGGCGCCACCCTTGCCTGCCCCGAGGGCGACACCGTCAACTGCGCCAAGGTGACCGAGAGCGAGTGGTCGAAGTTCTTCGGCGTGCCGGTGGCCCCGCTCGGCATGGCCTTCTTCGCGGTGCTCGCCTGGCTGTGCCGGCCGGTGCTCCTGCGTCGCGAAGGCCTGGGTTGGGATCGGGTGCGACTGGCTTGGGTGAGTGTCGGGCTGGTCATGGTGCTCTACCTCGTCTGGGCCGAGCTTTTCAAGATCGGGGCGATCTGCCTGTGGTGCACGGTGGTGCACGTGCTCACCTTCGCCCTTTTCGGCGTCGTCCTCTTCGGGCAGATCCTCATCGAACCGGCGCCCGCACGGGTGCGCTTCAAGGATCGCCCCCGCTGAGGGTCACCTCTCGACGGCCACCGCGTCGGCCCTGCACAGTCGTCCCACAGCCGACTCACATCCGGCTGGGCCAGGATCGTCGGATGTCAGGCCAGAAAGGGGCTGCCATGGACCGCGTCGTCGACAACGCCACGCCACCGGCGGGGCGCAGCTACCAGGGGCGCGCCTTGCCCCGACCGCTCGAGGAACTCGTCGACCAGGGATTGCACTTCGACGTGCAGAACCTGCTCAGTCGGCGGCGGCTACTCGGGACCGCCGGCCTCGGCGCCGTGGGGGCCGCTCTCGCCGCCTGCGCCGGCAACACGGCCGGATCGAGCGGCGGCACGTCGGCGCGCGCAGCGTCATCGTCCTCCGGCTCGGGTCTCACCGAGATCCCCGAGGAGACTGCCGGGCCGTTCCCGGGCGACGGCTCGAACGGCCCAGACGTCCTGGAGGCGAGCGGCATCGTCCGCAAGGACATCCGCTCCAGCTTCGGCGGGGCCAGCGGCACCGCTGAGGGCGTCGGTATGACCATCGTCTTCACCCTGCTCGACATCTCCACCGGCGGCTCGCCCTATCAGGGGAAGGCCGTCTACGTCTGGCACTGCAACCGGGGCGGGGACTACTCGATCTACTCCGCAGGAGCCACGGACCAGAACTGGCTACGTGGCGTCCAGGTCTCCGACGCCGACGGACAGGTCTCCTTCACCAGCACCTTCCCCGGCTGCTATTCGGGGCGGTGGCCGCACATCCACTTCGAGGTCTACCCCGGTGTCGACTCGATCTCCGACTCGACCAAGGCCATCGCCACCTCGCAGGTCGCGCTCCCCAAGAACATCTGCGACGCGGTCTATGCGACCACCGGCTACGAGAAGTCGGTGACCAACCTGTCCCGGCTCACGCTCACCAGCGACAACGTCTTCGGCGACGACGGCGGGGTGCATCAGCTCGCCACGGTCACCGGGTCTGCGGAAGCGGGCTTCACGGTCGCGCTTACGGTGCCGATCGACCCCACGACCGCACCGGGTCCGTCCGGCGGCGGCGGCCCGCCCGGCGGGCGCGGGCCCGCGCCCGCCGGTCAGTGAGCCACCGTCGATCTGGTCTCACCCGGGCGGTGTGCCGAGCCCGAGGCGCTCGATGAGCAGCCGCGCCATCTGTCGGTGCCCTTCGGGATTGGGGTGGATCGGGTCGTCGAGCCAGGCGACCGGGTCCACGTCCGCGAAGGCTGCCCGCCAGTGGGCCTCGTGGTCGACGAGCAGCGCCCCGGTCGCCTCGGCGACCACCCGGCATACCGCGGAGTATGCCGCGACGTCGGGTCGCATCTGAAGCGCGGACGGCGAGACGAGCGCGGGGGTCTGGACGACGACCCGGGCACCGAGACCGGCCGAGCGAGTGACCAGTTCGCTCAGCTGCGAACGGAATTCGTCGAGCGGGACGTGCTTGGCCGGGTCGAGCGAGGCGTCGTTGGTGCCGAGCGAGATGCTCACGACGGTGGGAGCCCAACGCCCGACGAGGTGGTCGAACTCGCCGAGCACGCCCCGGGTCGTCCAGCCGGAGACGCCGGTGTTGACGACGATGTCGAGGGGCCGGTCGCAGGTCCGGCGCACGTACTCGGCGAACAACTCGACCCAACACCGCTCACCGTGGGTGTGCTCGACCCCTTGGGTGATCGAGTCGCCGGCGAACAGCCAGGTCTCGCGGTCGCGCAGGTGCATGGTCGCCCGGTCAGTGCACCTGCACGACGACCGTGCGCATGATCTTGTCGGCGAAGGTCTGGCGCATCGGATCCCACAACGGCCAGAGGTAGCCGACGTAGGCGACGCCGTCGAGCACGTGCAGGAGCTGGCGCAGGAAGGTGTTGCCCGCCCCGATGATCGCCCCGGTGTCCTGGGCCTGCAGCCGCAGGCCGATCCGGCTCTTGCCCCACGTCTGGCCGGTCCGGCCCTGGCGGAAGACGTGGTTGTAGAGGCCGAGCACGAGCATGCCGACCATGCCGAGGATCGCCAGTCCGCCACCCAGCCACATCCCAGCCGGGTTGCCCGCGTTGAGGATCCGCCCGGAGCTGGTGGTGGTCGGCGAGTTGACCACGAGGATGACGAAACCGGCGAAGTAGAGGAGGACCGCCGGGAGCTGGAAGACGACGTCGAGGAGATAGGCGAGCACCCGCTGGCCCCAGGAGGCCAGCGGAGGATAGGCCGCCCCGGCATAGGGGCCGGCCGGCGGCGCCATCCACGGCGAGCCGGCTGCCGGCATGCCCGGCGCCGCAGGATACGCCGACGGAGGGTATGCCGCCGCAGGATACGCCGACGGGGGGTAAGCCGCCGGGGGGTATGCCGGTGGGGCGCCTCCCGCGGGCGCCCACGGGCCCTGCGCGGCGGGCGGCGGCGCCGCGGCATACGGCGGGGACGAGGCGGCCGGCCCCCACGGGCTCGGCGGCTGCTGGTCGGCGGGCTCGGGCGGCTGTCCGGTCATCGGTGTCGTGTCCCCCTTGTGCGGCGTGTGTCCGCTGGAGCGGTTTCGGCGTCAAGTCTAGTGAGCAGCCCGGGATCGGCCCGCGCCGCAGGCCGTGGGGAACTCTCGGTCACCCGGCCACTCGGGTCACTCTGGCCCCTCGACACCCTCGAGGTCGGCGAGCACGGGCATGGCGACGGTGTCCACCCCGAGCACGGCCCGCTCGTCGGGCTTGGCCGGCAGAATCACGCGCACGTAGTCCTCGATCGCCGCGGCGAGCGGCGTGTCGTGGTTGGCCCGTTCGGACAGGTACCAGCGGTGTTCGAGCACCTCGTGGAAGACCTCGGCGGCCTCGAGCTTGCCGGTGAGCTCGCGGGGGATGGCCCGCACCGTCGGCTCGTAGACGTTGACCAGCCAGTCGTGGGCGACGAGCGACTCGTCCTCGCCGAGCCGGTCGGTGGCCGCGCGGAAGGAGTCGAGGTCGTTGAGCAGCCGCCGTGCCTGGTTCTCCTCGACATCGAGGCCGGTGAGGCGCAGCAGGCGTCGCGAGTGGTGGCCCGAGTCGACGACCTTGGGCTGGATCTGCAGGGTGGTGCCGTCGAAGTCGGTCGACATCGCGAGTTCGTCGACGTCGAAGCCGAGGGCGTTGAGCCGGCGGATCCGCTCGTCGACCCGCCACCGATCGCCCAGGCCGAAGCGCTCGATCGCGGTGAGCTCGCCCCAGAGCGAGTGATAGCGCCGGACGATCTCGGTGGCGGTGTCCACTGGGTCGGTGTGCGATTCGAGGAAGCCGCCCGCCTCGAGGTCCATGAGCTCGCCGGCGATGTTGACCCGGGCGATCTCCAGGTCGTGGTCGCGCTGCCCGTCGGAGAGCCGCTCGTGCAGCTCCCCGGTCTCCGCGTCGACCAGGTATGCCGCGAACGCGCCGGCATCGCGCCGGAAGAGGGTGTTGGACAGGGAGACGTCACCCCACCAGAAGCCGTCGAGGTGGAGCTTGACGAGCAGGACGGCGAGGGCGTCGATGAGTCGGGCCGCCGTATCGGGGCGCAGGGATTGCGAGTAGAGCGCCCGGTAGGGCAGCGAGAACTGCAACTGGCGGGTCACCAGGCAGGCGTCGAGCGGCTCGCCGGTGGCCGAGACCCGGCCGGTGACGACCCCCACGGGTTCGACGCAGGGCAGGTGCAGCCGGCCGAGCGCGCGCAGCATCCGATATTCGCGGGCGGCCAGGCTCGCCTCGATCTCCTTGATGGCGATGACCCGGCCGGAGAGCCGGGCGAAGCGCACGACGTGCCGGGAGATGCCCCGGGGGAGCGCGGCGAGGTGTTCGGCCGGCCAGTCCGCGAGCGGGATCGACCATGGCAGGTCGAAGAGCGCCGGGTCGGGGCGGGCCGAGGTGATCTCGAGGGCCATGAGCAGGTCACGGACGCGGTCGCCGTGGCCGCGCCCCACGCGGGGGGCGCGGCCACGGCATACCGGACGTCAGTTGATGCGGACCCCGGACTCGGCGTCGAACAGGTGGACGTGACCGGGCTTGGGCACCAGGTGCACGGTCTGCCCGCGGGTGGGGGGACGGCGACCGTCGACCCGGGCGAGGAAGGGCTTGGTGCCGCCCTCGCCGTCGGTGTCGATCTGCTGGACGTCGCCGGGCGTGCCGTAGACGTAGGCGTCGGCGCCGAGCTCCTCGACGACGTCGACGGTGACCGCGAGGCCCTCGCCGGTCGTGCTGAGGTCGAGGTCCTCGGGGCGGATGCCGAGGGTGGCGTGCTTGCCGGCCTTGGCGAGGACCTCGCGCTCGATCGGCACGGTGTAGGCGCCGAGCTTCACGCCGCCCTCGACCACAGGCACGTCGAGCAGGTTCATCGCGGGCGAGCCGATGAAGCCGGCGACGAAGACGTTGTTGGGGTGGTCGTACATGTAGCGCGGGGCGTCGCACTGCTGGAGGTAGCCGTCCTTGAGGACCGCGACCCGGTCGCCCATCGTCATGGCCTCGGTCTGGTCGTGGGTGACGTAGACCGTGGTGACGCCCAGGCGCCGCTGGAGCGAGGCGATCTGGGTGCGGGTCTGCACGCGCAGCTTGGCGTCGAGGTTGGACAGCGGCTCGTCCATGAGGAAGACCTGCGGGGAGCGGACGATGGCCCGGCCCATGGCGACGCGCTGGCGCTGGCCACCGGAGAGGGCCTTGGGCTTGCGCTCGAGGTAGGGCTCGAGGTCGAGGATCTTGGCCGCCTCCAGGACGCGCTTGGCGATCTCGTCCTTGGCGACCCCGGCGATCTTGAGTGCGAAGCCCATGTTGTCGGCGACCGACATGTGCGGGTAGAGCGCGTAGTTCTGGAAGACCATGGCGACGTCGCGGTCCTTGGGGGACAGGTGGGTGACGTCGCGGTCACCGATGAAGATCTGGCCGCCGTTGACCTCTTCGAGGCCGGCGAGCATCCGCAGCGAGGTGGACTTGCCACAACCGGAGGGACCGACGAAGACGAGGAACTCCCCGTCCGCGATCTCGATGTTGAGCTTGTCGATGGTCGGCTTCGGGTTGCCCGGGTAGTGCCGGGTCGCGTCCTTGAAGCGCACGGTCGCCATATCGATCTGTCTCCTTCACCGGCAGGAACGTGCCGGACGATCCGTCGTAAAGGGTGAACGGCTCGGGTCGTGCGACCCGGCCGCCGCCCATCATGACGTATGCCGTGCGGGGACGCCAGTCCCGCCACGCGCGTGCGGCCCGCGCGACCGGCGCCGGAGCGGGCCACCGTGGCCACCCGCGGCAGCGGTGGGAGGCGGTGGTCGAGGTCTCGATCAGGACACGGCATGAAGAATCTTGCACGCGACTGTGGAATTTCTTGCACAACCCCTGCTAGCTTCGAGCACGTGTAGGGCGGCCGCCGGGTCGTCCGGCTTCGAAGGAGAATCCATGCAGACACGTGCCTATGGTGCGGTCGCCCTGCTCGGGGTGACGGCGCTGGCCCTCTCGGCCTGTGGCAGCGGTTCGACGACCGCGAGTTCGAGCACGGGGGCGTCGACTGCCGCCAAGACGACGTCCGCAGCAGCCGCGAGCACGACGGGTGCCCCCGTCCGTGACGCCGCGGTCGACCTGGTCATCTGGTGCGACCAGGACCGCAAGCCGATCATCGACAAGTACGCCACCCAGTTCGGGCAGGCCCAGGGCATCAAGGTCGCCGTTCAGGTTTCGACCGACGTGCGCAAGGACTTCAAGGACGCCACGAACGCGGGCAAGGGCCCGGACGTCATCGTCGGCGCCCACGACTGGCTCGGCGAGCTCGTGCAGAACCAGGCCGTCAAGCCGGTCAACCTCGCGGCCGCCGACCAGGCGAAGTTCCCGGCCGAGGTGCTCGCGGCGACGAAGTTCAACGGCCAGATCTACGGTGTCGCCTATGCCTTCGAGAACATCGGCATCGTGCGCAACACCGCACTGGCCCCCGACGCCCCGGCGACCTTCGAGGAGATGGTCACCAAGGGCACCCAGCTCGTCAAGGACGGCAAGGCGACCAACGCTGTGCTGCTCACCGTGGGCAAGACCGGCGACGCCTACCACGCCTACCCGTTCCTCAAGGCATTCGGCGGAGGCATCTTCGCCCAGAAGCCCAACGGCGACTACGACCCCGCGCAGGTCATCGTCGGCAGCGCCGGTTCGATCCAGGGCGGCGACCAGCTCTACAACCTCGGCAAGCAGGGCATCCTGTCGACCAACATCGACGGCAGCATCGTCGACCAGGTCTTCGACGCGGGCAAGGCGCCCTATGCGATGACCGGCCCGTGGGCCATCGACAAGGCCAAGAAGGCCGGCATCAAGTATGCGATCTCGCCGCTGCCGACCATCGCCGGCAAGCAGATGAGCCCGTTCCTCGGCGTCCAGATGTTCTACGTGTCGGCCAAGGCCAAGAACGACGCCTTCGCGCAGGAGTTCGTGACGAAGTACGTCATGCAGAAGGACCTGCAGATCGACATGTACAACATCGGTAAGCGGCCGCCGGCCCTCATCGACGCCTACACGCAGGTGGCGGCGAGCGACCCGGACATCAAGGCCTGGGCCGAGGCCGGCAAGGGCGCGCTGCCCATGCCCAACATCCCCGCGATGAACTCGGTCTGGGGCCCGCTGGGCCAGGCGACCGCCGACATCATCGCCAACAAGGAGACGGCGGCCGTGCGCCTCAAGGCCGCGCAGACCGAGATCGAGGCGAACATCAAGAAGGCCGGCTGACCTAGCCCGCCGCGCCCGGGTGCGCGGCATACCGACTGCTCGCACGCGACGGTATGCCGCGCACCCGCCACTTGCCCTGCCCGCACGACCCCCGTCCCGTCGCGCCCCGGGAGTATGCCGTGAACCGCAGTCCCTGGCTTGTGCTCAAGTGGGTGGCGATCGTCGCCACCCTGGCCCTGATCCTCTGGGCCGCAGGCAAGTTCGCCGCCGCCGGCAACGTGCCGATCGTCATCCTCCTGGGCCTGCTGGCCCTGTTCACCCTCGCGATCTACGCGACCCGGCGCGCCGTGCCGATGAAGTACCTCTTCCCGGGCCTGGTCTTCCTGCTCGCCCTTCAGGTGTGGCCGATCGTCTTCACGCTCATGACCTCGCTCACCAACTACGGCGACGGGCACAACCAGTCCAAGGAGGACGCGACGAAGTACCTCATCGCGCAGTCCGTCCAGGAAGTGCCCGACGCGCCTCGCTACACGATGTCGGTCGCGGTGAAGAGCGGCGCCGACGTCGCCACCGGGCAACTCGTCCTGCTGCTCACCGACAAGGACGGGGCGACCTGGCTGGGCGACGACAACGGCCTCAGCCCGCTCACCGACGGGGTGACGAAAAACGAGGCGGGCAAGATCACCGCGGCAGCAGGCTGGACGATCCTCAACGGCCGTGAAGTCAACGCCCGCTCCAAGGACCTCGCCGCCCTCGCCATCCCGGTCGCCGGCGGGGGGATCAAGACCTCAGGCCTGTCCGAGGCATTCATCGGCAAGGCGTCGCTCACCTACGACGCGGCCGCCGACCGGATCACCGACACCGCGACCGGCAAGGTCTACCTGCCCAAGAACGCCCAATGGGTGGCCGAGGACGGCAGCGGCACACTCGCGACGGGCTGGACCGAGAACGTCGGGCTGCGCAACTACACCGACGCACTCACGAACGAGACCCTCCGCAACGGCTTCCTCAAGATCCTCGTGTGGAACCTCATCTTCCCCGCGATCTCGGTCCTCACGACCTTCCTGTTGGGGATGGCCTTTGCCCTGCTCTTCAACGACGACCGGGTCAAGGCCAAGGGGGTGTGGCGCTCGCTGCTCATCCTCCCCTATGCATTGCCGGGCTTCGTCACCGCGCTCGTGTGGCGGCAGATGTTCAACCAGGACCCGCAGTTCGGGCTCATCAACAAGACCTTCCACCTGTCCATCGACTGGCTGGGAGACCCGACCTGGGCCAAGGTCGCCATCCTCATCACCAACCTGTGGCTGGGCTTCCCCTATATGTTCCTCATCTGCACCGGAGCCCTCCAAGCCATCCCGTCGGACGTGAAGGAGGCGGCCAAGATCGACGGGGCGACCGGGCTGCGCACGGTGCGCTCGATCATCATGCCGCTCGTCCTCGTCGCCGTCGGCCCGTTGCTCGTCGCGTCCTACGCCTTCAACTTCAACAACTTCGCGCTCATCTACCTGCTGACCAACGGTGGGCCGTTCGAGGGTAACCAGACCCAAGTGGGGTCGACCGACCTGCTCATCACCTATGCCTTCCGGCTCGCCATCGGCGGCGTGACCCCGAACTACGGTTTCGCCGCGGCCATTTCGATGTTCATCTTCGTCATCGTCGCCCTCATCTCACTGCAGGGCTTCCGGCGCACCGCTTCTCTTGAGGACGTGAACTGACATGACCGCCGACGCCGCTTCCGCCCGCCCGACGACGGCCACGAGCACGGCCGCTCCCACACGGCCGCCCAAGTCCACGGGGCGCGATCCCCACGCATGGGTGCGCTACCTCGCCATCGCGGTCGCCCTCGTCTTCGCGCTCTTTCCCATCTGGTTCATCGTCGCGGCCGCCCTCAACCCCGCGGGCAACCTCAACACGACGCAGTGGCTCCCTGACGGGATCTCGCTGAGCAACTACAGCGACCTCACCGACGCCCGCCCGTTCTGGCGCTGGTACCAGAACACCCTGGTGATCGCCGGCTTCGGCTCGTTGTTCGCCGTCTTCATCGGCGTCTGTGCGGCATACGCCTTCTCGCGGTTGCGGTTCAAGGGACGCCGACCCGGATTGATGACCCTGTTGCTCATCCAGATGTTCCCGTCGCTGCTCACCTTCGTCGCTCTCCTGCGGATGTTCGGCGAACTCGGCGAAGTCATCCCACAGATCGGCTTCAACACGGCTGCGGGCCTCATCCTCGCCTACCTCGGTGGGGCGATGGGGGGCAACGTGTGGCTGCTCAAGGGCTACTTCGACACCGTGCCCAAGGAGCTTGACGAGGCCGCCAAGGTCGACGGTGCCAGCCATGCGCGGATCTTCTTCCGGATCACCCTGCCGCTCATCACCCCGATCCTCGTCACCGTCGGGATGATCCAGTTCATCGGCCTGTTCAACGAATTCCTCCTCGCGAGCGTCTTCCTGCGCGACGTCGACGCACAGACCCTCGGTGTCGGCCTCAACGCCCTGCTCACCGCTGACCGGAACAAGTACTTCGGGGCCTTCTGCTTCGGTGCGGTGCTCGCCTCGGCGCCGATCGTGCTGCTCTACCTCGCCTTCCAGAAGCAGCTCGTCGGCGGTCTCACCGCCGGGTCGGTGAAGTGACGGCGCAGCCGGCGCTCGACTGGGTCCGTCCACACCACGACGGTTCGGCTCTCTACGTCTCGACCGAGACCCCGAAGCTGGGGGAGAGGGTCACCGTGTGGCTGCGCGTCCCGCGCAGCCACACGGTGGACGGGGTCGTGGAGAGGGTCTCGGTGCGCGTCCTGCAGGACGGGGAGCCACGCTTCGAACGGGCCGTCGTCGACCAGGGGCGCTCCGACGAGCACGAGACGTGGTGGCGGGCCGACCTGCTCGCGCGCAACCGGGTGGTCTCCTATCGCTGGTTGCTCGCGGGCGGTCCGGTGGGCTGGGCCTGGGTGAACGGCGCCGGCGTGCACCTGCGCGACGTGCCCGACGCCTGCGACTTCCGGATCGTCGTCGCCGACCCGCCGGCCCCGGAGTGGCCGCTCGACGCCTTCGTCTACCAGATCTTCCCCGACCGGTTCGCCCGCTCGGCGGCGGCCGAGCATCGACCTGCCCCCGAGTGGGCCGTCCCCGCACGCTGGGACGACCCGGTCGACATCAGCCGACCCGGTCCGGGCGGCCGGCAGTTCTTCGGCGGCGACCTCGACGGCATCGTCGAACGGCTCGACCACGTCGCGGAGCTGGGCGCCGACGTCGTCTACCTCACGCCCTTCTTCCCCGGCCGCTCGAACCATCGCTACGACGCCCACACCTTCACCCGGGTCGACCCGGCCCTGGGCGGCGACGAGGCGCTCCGGCGGCTCACCGCGGCGGCGCACGCACGCGGCATACGGGTGCTCGGCGACTTCACGAGCAACCACACCGGGGTCACCCACGAATGGTTCGTCACCGCGCGCGCGGACCCGTCCTCGCCCGAGCGCGGCTTCTACTTCTTCGACGGCGACCGTTATGCCGCGTGGCTCGACGTGCCGTCGCTGCCCAAGCTCGACCACTCGAGCCCCGAGCTGCGTCGCCGACTCTTCGACGACCCGCGGGGGGTCGTGCGCAAGTGGCTCGGCCCCGACGGCGGGCTCGACGGCTGGCGAGTCGACGTCGCCAACATGACCGGACGGTTCTGGGCCACGGATCTGCACCATCGCGTGGCCCGCGACCTGCGGCTGGCCTCGGTCGAGGCCCGGCCGGACGCCTTCGTCGTCGCCGAGCACTGTCACGACGTCTCGACCGACCTCGTCGGTGACGGCTGGCACGGGGTGATGAACTACATGGGCTTCACGAGACCTGTGTGGACGTGGCTCGCCGACCCGCAGGATCCGCCGGAGTTCCTCGGCCAGCCGGTGCCCGTGCCGCGCCTGGGTGGCGCCGCCGTGGCCGAGGCCATCGACGACTTCGGCGCTCGGATCGCATGGTCCCTGCGGACCCGGTCGTTCAACCTCGTGGGCTCGCACGACACCTCGCGCGTCCACACGCTCGTGGGCGGGGACCCCCGGCTCGTCGAGGTCGCTGCGGGCCTGCTCTTCACGATGCCGGGCATCCCCATGGTCACCTACGGCGACGAGGTCGGGATGCCCGGCCGGTTCGGGGAGGACGGACGCCGGCCGATGCCGTGGGCCGACGCGGGCGGCGGACCGCGTTGGGACGAGAGTCTGCACGCGGCATACCGGCGGCTTGCCGCGCTGCGCCGGGAGAGCGTCGCGTTGCGCCGCGGCGGGCTGCGGTGGGTGTATGCCGCCGCGGACGTGCTCGTCTACCTCCGCGAGGCGCCGCAGGAGTCCGCGCTCGTGCACGTGGCGCGGGCTGCGCACGACCCGATCCGCATCGCGACGGCCGACCTCCCCGGTATCCTCGGCGGTCGGGTCGCGCTCGGCGACGGCGGGGAACTGGACGCCGAGCGGCTGATCCTGCGGGCAAGCGGGCCGGGGACGCACGTGCGCGTGTGGCCGCGACCGGGGCGTGGGTCGGTCGCGTCGAGCGGCAGGGAACTCGGGAGGAGGTGAGCACGATGGTGAGGGCGCGCCAGATCGACATCGCCCGTCAGGCGGGGGTGAGCGAGGCGACCGTGAGCCGAGTGCTCAATGGCCACCCCGGGATCTCCGAGGCCACCCGCCAGACCGTGCTCACCGCGCTCGACGTGCTCGGCTTCGAGCGTCCGAACCTGTTGCGGCGCAAGAGCGCCGGGCTCGTCGGTCTCATCCTCCCCGAACTCACCAATCCGATCTTCCCGGCCTTCGCCCAGGCGGTAGAGACCGCGTTGGCACGCCGGGGCTTCACCCCGATCCTGTGCACCCAGACGCCCGGCGGCATCCACGAGGACGACTACGTCCAGCTGTTGCTCGACCACGGCGTCGCCGGGATCATCAACATCTCGGGGCTGCACGCCGACACCGATGCCAAGCCCGAGCGCTACATCCGGCTCCGCGAGATCGGTCTGCCGCTCGTGCTCGTCAACGGCGAGGTGCCCGGGCTGGGTGTGCCGACGATCTGCGACGACGCTTCCGCGGCCGTCGAGCTTGCCGTGAGCCACCTGGCCCAGCTCGGCCACGAGCGGATCGGTCTGGCCGCCGGTCCGGCGCGCTTCGTCCCCGTCATCCGCAAGGTCGAGGGCTTCCGCAGCGCGATGGCCCGGCACGTGGGGCTCCCAACGGCCGGCATCGACGATCTCGTCGTGCATCAGCTGTTCACGGTCGAGGGCGGGGCGACCGCGGCCGAGACGCTATTGGCCAAGGGTGCCACGGCGATCGTCGCTGCCTCGGATCTCATGGCGCTCGGGGTGGTGCGCGCGGTCCGCGCCCGGGAACTGCGGGTGCCGCAGGACGTCTCGGTCGTCGGCTACGACGACTCGGCCCTCGTCGCCTTCACCGACCCCCCGCTCACGACGATCCGCCAGAATGTCCAGGCGATGAGTGAGGCGGCGGTCAACGCACTCATCGCGGTGATCGGCGGCTCGGACGCCCAGTCCCGTGACTACCTCTTCCGGCCGGAGCTCGTCGTGCGTGGATCCACCGCTGCGTGCGTGATGCGCAGCGTGTCACCGGCCGCTGGGCGGGCCCGCCGGCTCCGCGCAGCCACCGCACGGCACTCGTCCCGCTGACTCCCCGGTCCGGTCCGGAGAAGTGCTCGAACGGGCAGCTCGGCAGGCTCGGGCGTTGGCACTGGGGGCCGAGACGGGCTACCGTCGCCGCATGAGGATCTCCGACGTCTTGCGCAACAAGGGTGGCGGGGTCGTGACGATTCGTCCCGACGACACCGTCGCGCACCTGCTCGCGGTGCTCTCGGAGCATCGCATCGGTGCCCTCGTCGTGAGTGACGACGGCAAGGGCGTCCATGGCATCGTGAGCGAGCGCGATGTCGTGCGCCACCTCCATTCGGCCGGCGCGGCCGTCCTCGACGGCCCGGTGAGCGAGATCATGACGGCCGAGGTGACCACCTGCGGCCGTGACGACGAGGTCGCCGGCCTGGCCCAGACGATGACCGACCAGCGGATCCGCCACGTCCCCGTCGTCGTCGACGACGAGTTGCTCGCCATCGTGAGCATCGGCGACATCGTCAAGCACCGTATCGCGGCCCTGCAGAACGAGCGCGACCAACTCGTCGAGTACATCCAGCAGTAACCCGCGCGCCTTCTCGCTTACCGTTGTCCCATGCAGGTGCAGGGCCACAGGGGCGGCCACGGACACAGGGGCGGCCACGGAGTCGAGCCCGGAGTCGGCGAGGCGACGGCTGAGCCGGTCGCCGATCCGACCGCGCGCCTGGCCGAGCGGCTGGGGAGCTATCGCCTGGTTCAGCGGATCGGCGAAGGTGGGATGGGAGTCGTCCACCTGGCCCTCGACCCGCACGGGCGCGCGGTCGCGATCAAGGTGCTGCGGCCTTCGGTCGCGCACGACGACGACGCCCGGGCACGGCTCGAACGCGAGGTCACCTCGCTCGCGCGGGTGCGGCATCCGCGGGTCGCGCCGGTCATCGACGCCGACCTCTACGGCACCCGCCCCTACGTCGTCACCCGCTACATCGCAGGCGACGCGCTCGACGACTATGTCGCGGCGCGCGGGCCGCTCACCGGCCCCGACCTGCTGCGTTTCGGTCGTGGCCTGGTCGGGGCGCTCGAGGCCATCCACGCGGTCGGCGTCGTCCACCGCGACCTCAAACCCGCCAACGTCCTCGTCGACGACGAGGGGGAGCCGGTCGTCATCGACTTCGGGATCGCCCACCTTGCCGACGACTCCCGGCTCACCGCGACCGGGCTGGTCATGGGCACACCCGGTTACCTCGCGCCGGAGATCATCGAGGGCGCGCAGGTCACCCCGGCCACCGACTGGTGGGGATGGGCGGCCACCCTCGCGTATGCCGCGACCGGCCGTCCGCCCTTCGGTCGCGGGGCGATGGACCTCGTGCTCACCCGGGTGCGGGCCGGCGAATGCGACCTCACCGGCGTCGACCCGCGCCTCGAGCCGCTCCTCGCCGCGGCCCTCGCGCCCTCCCCGGCCGGTCGGCCACCGGTCCAGACCGTCCTGGCCGGGCTCGAGCGCTATGCCGCCGGTGGTTTCGCCGCCGACGTCCTGCCGCGCGGGCGGCGGCCGGCCACACCGGTCGGCGCCACCGGTTCGCCCCGTCACACCCTCGCCATGCCGCAGGCTGCCCCTCCGCTGGGGTATGCCGTCGCGCAGTCCGCCGGCTCGCCCGCGGCATACCCGGTGCGCGCGGCGAACCCGGTGTCCGCGGCATACCCGGGGGAACCGGGCGAGGGCGAATCCGACGAGCCCAGGGAATGGGGGCCCGGCGCGGGGGACCCGCGGATCGGGCGGCCAGATCGCACCGGGACCTTCGTGGCCTTCGCGACCCTCCTCGCGGCTCTCGCGGCGATCGCGCCGTTGCTCTCCTTGCTCGTCGTCGCGGCGTGGTCCTGGCTCGCGCGCAGCGTCGACAGGTCGGTGACCGCCCTCGTCATGCGGCGCTTCCACGCCGGCCGCCGGCGCAGCGACGTGCCCGTGGTGGTGGCCCTCGGGCCGGTCCACGTCATCGGTGCCGGCGTGGCCGCGGTGCTCGCGCTCCTGCTGCCGCTGCTCGTCGGAGCCGCCGCGATCTTCTGCGTCGCGTTGGGGATCGCCGCCCTGACCAGTTCGACACCCGACCCGACCCATCCTGCGGCGCTCGCGGCCGGCGCGGCGGTGAGCGTCCTCATGGGGTGGTGGGGGCCGGGTGGTGCGTCGCTGCGGCGCGGGTCCAAGTCGATCGTCCGCGGCATCGTGCCGTCGGGCCTGGTGACGGACGTGGTCGTCGCGGTGTTGCTCGCGGGGGCGCTCGTCTGCGTCGGTTGGGTCATCGCCCGCGGTGGGCATCCGTTCTGGTGGCCGTTGTCCGGGCCGCCCGCACTGTTCACGTCCTGGCGCTGAGCCCGCCAGGGGGGGAACAGGGGTGGCTACTTCGTGAGAGTGTGCACCGCTGGGCGGTGCACACTCTCACGGATCCGACACACCTATCCCGGGTCGACCGCAGTGGGCCAGGTCAGCCGGATCTGGACCCCGCGGCGACGGTGAGCCCGAGGCCGACCATCAGCGTGCCGCCGATCGAGCCGAGGCGCCCCAACCGGCTCGGGCTGCTGGCGAACCACGTGCGCGCACGGCTGGCGGCGAGCGCCCACACGGAGTCCCCGACGAGGGCGAGCGCGGCGAAGAGCCCGCCGAGCGCGAGGATCTGCGGCGCGGCGGCATACGCGGGGTCGACGAACTGGGGCAGCAGTGAGCCGAGGAAGACGAGGGTCTTGGGGTTGGTGAGCCCGACGACGAAACCTTGGCCGAGGCTGCGCCCGGGCTGGCCGCCCGGGCCGGTTGCGCCCTCGCCCCGCGGACCGAGTGCGGCGGCGAGCTCGTGCCGGTGGCGGATCGCCTGGACCCCGAGGTAGACGAGATAGGCCGCGCCCGCGAGCTTCACCACGGTGTATGCCGTCGACGAGGCCGCGAGCACGGCACCGAGTCCGACCGCGACAAGGGCAGCCTGGACGAGCAGCCCGAGCGCGTTGCCGACGACGGTGAGCAGGGCGTCGCGCCGGCCCAGGGTGAGCGCCCGGCCGATGGTGAACAGCAGGCTTGGGCCCGGGATGGCCACGAGGACCGCCGCGGTCGCGAGGAAGGCGAGCAGTCGGGCACCGGCGGGCATGCGCCGAGTATGCCGTGCGGTCGCCCTGCCGTGTGCCGCGCCGCCGCGTGGTCGCCCTGCCGCGTGGTCGCCCTGCCGCGGGCCGCGGTCGGTAGGATCGCTCGTCCCGCACGCGGTGCTCCGGCATGCCGTGCGGGCCCGGCCGGCGTGGCGCAATTGGCAGCGCACCTGTCTTGTAAACAGGGGGTTGGGGGTTCGAGTCCCCCCGTCGGCTCCGAGAAAAGTCCCTCTGACCTGCGGAAACGCCAAGAGCGGCTGGACGGAGCGGCTCGCGGAGCGAGGTTCCGCGAACGGCGGCGGACGTGTTGGGGTATGGCTGCATTTCCACTGCAGGAAAGGCATAATAGCTGCATGGGTGTCGTCATCACGATCCGGGACGTCCCCGACGGAGTGCGCGACGAACTGGCTGCGCGCGCCGCGCGGTCCGGCAAGTCCTTGCAGGAGTATCTGAGGGGCATGTTCGTGGACAGTGCCGCTCGGCCTCCGGTGGAGGACGTCATCGCCCGGGCCCGGGCCCGAGTCGCGGCCACGGGGGCGCGGGCCGACCTTGCGGCCATCATCGCGGCGCGGGACGCTGACCGTCGATGACGGCTGCGGCCGTCTGTGACGCCTCGGCCCTCGTCGCGTTGCTCGTCGATGGCGGCGCGGATGGACAGTGGTCCACCGAGATGGTGTCGGGTGCGAAGCTGATCGCACCCGCTCTGGTGATGTTCGAAACGAGCAACATCATCCGCCGACTGGAGTTGGCCGGGGTGGTCAGCGCCGACCAGGCCGCTCAGGCTCACGTCGATCTGATGGAGTTGCCCATCGAGTTGTGGCCGTACGACCTGCTCGGGTGGCGAGTCTGGGAGTTGCGCCGGAACCTGTCGAGTTACGACGCCAGCTACGTCGCCGTCGCCGAGATGGTGGCCGCCCCGCTGGTCACCCTCGATCGGCGCATCGGCACAGCCCCCGGCTTGCGGTGTCCGGTGGTGAGTCGATGACTGCCATGTGGATGATCGACACGGACTGCAACGGCTAGTCGTTCTTCGTGCTGCTCTGCCGTTTTCACCGGGGGGCGGCGATCCGTTCAAACGGTTGGACGGCCTTGAAGGCTGAGATCGACGAGGACGCCTGTGGATCATCGCCGGCTCCGGCAAGACCTGGGTCATCTCCCAAGTCCATCCAATCTCGGACGGGTTCTCGGCGGTCCCGTGCGGCTCTCCCCTTTGGCGCAAATCGATAGCCGTTCGGTGTCGGATCTGCCGGGTTTCATGTGATCGTTGCGCCAGTATGGCTTCAGGCCCGGAAGGAGCGCGAATGGCCGAGGAGAACTGGCATCAGGCCCGACTCATACCGACGTCGGGGATCTCGGGCGCGGAGGAGCAGGAGCGACGGGCTACTTCAGCGTTGCTGGCTGTGATGATGGCCGTCCGCGAGTTCGGCCGTTCCGTCACCGGCCAGATAGGTGCTCCGCGAGGGCGCATCGAGACGTTCATCGAGGTCCCATTCATGCTGGGCGAGCAGCGGCTGTTCCCCGACGGACTGATCAGGATCAGCCGGGGAACGACGATGTGGACCGCGCTGGTCGAAGTGAAGACCTCTGACAACCCACTGCGGGCAGATCAACTCGAAACCTACCTCGACATCGCTCGCGAGCAGGGTTTCGATGCCCTTCTCACGATCTCCAACGAGATCCCTCCCATGCCGGGGATGCACCCGACTCAGGTCGACCGAAGGAAGCTGAAGAAGGTCGCGTTGCATCACCTGTCCTGGTCTCAGATCGTGGCAGAAGCCGTGATGCAGAAGGAGCATCGCGGGGTAGCTGACCCCGATCAGGCGTGGATCCTCGGTGAACTGATCCGCTACCTCGAACATCCGCGCTCGGGGGCCATGGAGTTCAACGACATGGGCCAGTCCTGGGTCGCCATACGCGAGGCGATCGCTGCCGGGACGCTCCGTGAGAGCGACAGGGGCCTGCGGGACGTCGTGGGGCGATGGGATGCCTTGTTGCGCTTCACGGCCCTGCAGCTGGGACGGAAGATCGGCCAGGAGGTGACGCAGTCCCTTGAGCGAAGGGAGGTCGGTGACCCGACGCTCCGCTCGAACGTCCTCGTGACTGAGGCCGTCAGGAGCGGAACCTTGAGTGGAGGGGTCCGCATACCCAACTCCATCGGGCCCATCGTGATCACCGCCGACCTGAGGGCCAACCGTGTCACGTGCTCGGTGTCCATCGCAGCGCCCGATTCCGGCAGGTCAGCCACCCGAGTCCGTTGGTTGTTGCGACAACTGGATGCCGCGCCCGAGGTCCTGCGCATCGAGGCACACGCGCGACACGCGCGTGGCCCCGGAATGGCCGAACTCCTCAAGGACGTTCGTGGGAATCCGGAGGTACTCATCGCTGATCCGACAAGAGAGCTTCGTTCGTTCACCATCGCGTTGAGCGCGCCCATGGGCCAGAAGCGTGGCGTCGGCCGTGGGTCCTTCATCTCCAGCGTGCAGGAAACCGTGAACGTGTTCTACGCACAGGTCGTGCAGAATCTGAAAGCATGGCGCGCGGCCGCGCCCGCTCTGCGGGAACTCCCGTCGGAGTCGGTCGAGGCATCCCCGCTCGCCTCCACCGCGCTGTCCTCCCAGGACGGCCCCGTCGAGAGCAGCGACGGCCAGACCGAGGAGTTGCCCCGCTTCATGACGACAGACGGGCTGCTGTGGCCGCCGCCCTCCTCAGCCGGGCCGATGTCCGAGGGCGGCACTGACGAGGGAACACAGTCGATTGCTCGCGTTTCCCCCGCCGGCGGGGAAGACTGAGTGTCACGCGTCGAAAGCGGACGATCGCTTACCCGGATTGCGGTCGTCGGCGCAGGCAGCATCGGCCGGGAGCATGTCCGGCGCATCGTCGGGAGCTCGAGTTGCGAGCTGGCGAGCATCACCGACTCAACCGAGTCGACGGCGGCTCTTGCCGACGACCTCGGGGTGACTCACTACGCAAGCCTCGCCGAGTTGCTCGCGAACGACCGGCCCGACGGTGTCGTCATCGCCACTCCGAACCAGCTGCACGTCGAGCACGCGACGGCCTGCATCGAGGCAGGGCTGCCGATCCTGCTGGAGAAGCCGGTCGCCGACTCCGCCGCGAGGGCCGAGCAGCTGCTCGCGGTGGCCGAGGCCGCCGGGGCGGTGGTGCTCACCGGTCACCACCGCACGCACAGTCCGCACGTCCGGGTGGCGGTCGAGGCCGTCCGTTCGGGCCTCCTCGGGCAGGTCGTCGGGGTCACCGGCACGGCCTTGTTCTGCAAGCCGGACGACTACTTCGCGCAGGCCTGGCGCCGGGAGCCCGGGGGCGGGCCGATCCTGCTCAACCTCATCCACGAAGTGCACAGCCTTCGGATGCTCTGCGGCGAGATCGTCGCGGTCGAGGCGGTGACGGCCAACCAGGCTCGGGGCTTCGCAGTCGAGGACACTGCGGCGATCATCCTCGTCTTCGCCTCAGGAGCTCTGGGCACCTTCCTGTTGTCGGACTCGGCCGGGTCGGGCCGCTCGTGGGAGCAGACCTCGGGGGAGAACCCGCACTATGCGAGCTACCCCGACGAGGACTGCTATCACGTCGCCGGCACGCTCGGCTCCCTGTCGGTGCCGACGATGCGGGTCAGCCGCATTGCCGACCCCGTGGCCCGCTCGTGGTTCGAGCCCATGGAGCGTTCCACGCTCGAGGTCGTCCCTGCGGACCCCCTCGCCCTGCAGCTGGAGCACTTCGGTGCCGTGGTGCGCGGTGAGGTGGAGCCGCTGTGCACCCTGCGCGACGGGGTGATGAACGTGCGGATCGTCGAGGCGATCCACGAGTCCGCGGCGACCGGAAGGCGGATCGAGCTCGGCCTTGTGCCCTGAGGGAGCCCTGCGCCCTGAGGGAGCCCCGCGCCCTGAGGGACCCCCCGAGCGAAGGGAGGTTTCGCGGCCACCCGGCCGGGCGAACCGAAACCGCCCGGGCAACTAACTCCCGGTGGCCAGCTGACAAGGGGCGCCGCCACTTCCTGAGAGTGTGCACCTGTCGGCGGTGCAGACTCTCAGACAGCCGACACCTCCGGTCCCGGTCGAGAGCTGTCCGGTTTGCCGGCTCATCCGATTGAGATAGCCGTCCACGCGCGAGGGCGCACGACGGCGTCGGCGAGCACCTCCACGCCGGTGGGCAGCTCCTCGTGCGAGACCGGGGAGACGGTGAGAGCGGGCGCAGCGTCGCCGAGCCGCGCGGCGATCAGCCGGTGCCAGATGGCCAGCCGCACGGCATACCCCTCTCCGTCGCGCAGATAGGCACCGAGGCGCACGAGGCTCGTGAGGTCACCGCCGGTGGCCTGCGCGAGAGACCCGATCCGGTCGAGCACCGCCGCGGCCTGCGCCTCGAAGCTGCCCGCGACCGCGCGGCCCGACCCGTCGCGCGGCTCCTGCACGCCGAGGAAGACGAGGGTCGCCGCGCCCGACGTCCCGGCGGACACCGCAGCCGCGGTCGCGACCGGGCGGGATGCGCCACGCTCCGGTATGCCGCCCCGGTTCGCCTCCCGCGGGTCGGCGGGAGGCGGCGCCGCCGTGAGGACGACCTTCTCGCCGTAGGCCGGCACGGCGGCGACGAGACCGAGCTCGCCGTGGATGCGCGCGGCGAGGGCCTGGGCCGAGTCGGGCTCGCCGTGGACGACGAAGACCGTCCGGGGTGCCGGCCGCAGGTCGCGCAGCCAGTCGAGCAGGTCCGAGGCGTCGGCGTGCACGGAGAACTCGCGGTCGTGGACGATCTCCGCCCGGACCGGGACATAGGCGCCGTGGAACTTCAGTTGGGTGGCGCCCTCGAGCAGGGCACGCCCGCGAGTGCCAGCCCCCTGGAAGCCCGTGAGAACCACGCTGTTGCGCGGGTCCGGCAGCATCCGCTCGAGATGGTGGAGCACCCGCCCGCCCGAGGCCATGCCAGAGGACGTGACGACGATGTGCGGGGCGCGATGCCGGCCCTGGGTGAGCGCCATCGACTCCTCCGCCGAACGGACCTCGTGGACGTTGTCCAGCCGCGCGAAGTCGTCGAGGTCGAGGTCGGGGCGCAGCTCGTCGTGGGCCCGGCGATAGACCTCGAGCGCGGCGCTGGCCATGGGCGAGTTGACGTAGATCGGCACGGTGGGGATCCGCCCGTCCTGGCGCAACTGGGCGAGCACCCGCAGGACGACCTCGGTCCGGTCGATGGCGAAGGCGGGTACGAGGACCGAACCGTCGCGGGCCACCGTGCGCCGGATGACGTCGGCGAGATCCTCGTGCGGCAGGTTGACCGGTTCCGGGTGCTCGCGGTCGCCATAGGTCGACTCGACGAGCACGTATGCCGCCCCCGACGGGGTGTCCCGTGGGCGCAGGACCGGATGGTCGTGGCGGCCGAGGTCGCCGGAGAAGAGGACCGAGGTGCTCGGCGTGGTGAGGGTGACCGAGGCCGAGCCGAGGATGTGGCCGGCCCGGGTGAACCGCAGGCCGAGCCCGTCACCGAGGTCGGCGTCGGCGTCGTACCGGACCTCGGTGAGCAATGGCAGGCTGCGTTCGACGTCCTCAGCGGTGTAGATCGGCAGCGGCGGGTCGTGTCGTGACCAGCCGCCCTCGGCCGCGTCTTGAGCCTCGCGCTCGGCGAGGAAACCCGCGTCCCGCAACACGATTGTCGCGAGCTGCTTGGTCCCCTCGGTGCACCAGACCGGTCCGGAGAAGCCGCCCCGGACGAGCGCGGGGAGGAAGCCGCAGTGGTCCATGTGCGCGTGGGTGAGCACCACGTCGGAGAGTTCGGCGGGCGGGACGGGGAAGGGGTCCCAGTTGCGTCGGCGCCACTGCTTCTCGCCCTGGAACATCCCCGCGTCGACAAGGATCCGCCGGTCACCCACGGTGACGAGGGTCTTGGAGCCGGTGACCGTGCCCACCGCGCCGAGGAAGGTGAGCGACTCGGGAGTCCCCATACCTCGACCCTATGCCGCCGTCACGGCGTGGGGTGGACCTGGCGGCCGCAGAGGAAGGTGGCGGCGACCGGCATCCGGCGCAGGTGGGCCGCTGCCTGCTCGGTCGAGTCGGCCGCGGCGAGCGGGTCGGCGTCGAGCAGGACGAGGTCGGCCCGGCTGCCCGGTCCGATCGTCGGCTGGCCGTCCGTGCTTGCGGCGAGGGCCTCGGCCGCGGTGATCCCCTCGGCCGGGGTCCAGGGCGGTCGTTCGTCGGCGCTGCGGTGGACGGCGGCGGCCATCGCGAGCCACGGATCGAGCGGTGAGATCGGCGCATCGGAACCCAGCCGCAGGGCCACTCCGGCGTCGAGCATCGAGCGGAAGGGATAGCAGCGCTCCTGCCGGTCCGGCCAGCAGGATGCCGCGACGTCGCGGTCGTCGAGCAGGTGCGCCGGCTGCACGCTCGCCGAGATAGCCAGCGCGGCCATCCGCGCGACGTCCGCGTGCGTGACGAGCTGGGCGTGCTCAATCCCGCCGACCGCGCCCGTCGCAGCGAAGGTGTCGAGCGCCTGCCCGATCGCGGCGTCGCCGATCGCGTGGATCGCGATGCGCAGGCCCCCTGCGCGGGCGCGCGTGAATGCCTCGCGCAACTCGCCTTCGGTGAAGTTCGGCCATCCGCAAGGGTTCTCGCCACCGTGGCTGCCGGCATAGGGCTCGTGACACCAGGCGCTGCGGGTGTTGAGCGAGCCGTCGGAAATGATCTTCAGGGGGCCCATCTGCACGAGTCCGCCACTGTCGCAGAGGTCGTCGCCGGAGCGCAGGCCCTCGGCGAGCACCGCGTCGAGACCGTCGAGGTAGGTCGCCTGGCGGACCCGCAGGCTCGTCACCCCGGCCGCCCAGCGCTCCCGCCACCGCCCGATCTCCGGGCCGAACTCCATGTCACCGACGCCGACGATCCCGAGCGCGCTGGCGCGCTGCACGGCATACCGGTATGCCGTCTCGCGTGCCCCGGGTGCGCTGGGCAGGGTCGCGAGGCGGGCGAACACCGGGTACCAGTCGTTCTCGACGACCGGGCCGTCGGTCGGCGGCAGACCCATGAGGCGCAGGGCTGCGGAGTCGAGCCAGCCGTGGTGTCCGTCGCCGCTCACGAGGATGACCGGGCGGTCGCCGCTCACGGCGTCGAGTGCGGACACCGTGGGCGCCGTCGTCCACAGCGCCGAGCGGTGTCCGAAGCCGACGACGACGCTGCGGTCGTCGGTCGGCAGGCTCCCGAGATGCGTGGCGAGCCGGTCGAGCACGTCCTGTGGGCTCGCGGTTCCGGACATGTCGACCCGGGCGAGCGTGTCGGCCCACTGGGCGAGGTGGACGTGATGGTCCCACAGGCCGGGGATCGCCCAGCGGCCCTCCGCCTCGTGCACCTGCTCGTCGGGAGCGGGACGCAATCGGGCGGCGACCTCGGTCACCACGCCCGCTCGGACTCGCAGGTCCACCAGCTCACGAGGCGCCGCCACGGCACCCACCGGGACGATCCGCACCGAGCGCAACAGGAGTGCTGGGGAGAGGTATCCGGCCTCGGGCATCGGCACCTCCTGAGGCGACTTCGCGGATTCCGGCTCGTTGCGGGGTGATGCGCACGCTACCGGCCCTGCGGGGGCGGCATGATAGGCGCATCCGCCCAAGGAGGACCCATGCGCTCCAGCAGCTCGACGATGCCCGCCGCCGACGGGACGCCCATCCACGTCTACGAGTGGCTGCCCGACGGCACCACCAAGGCGGTCGTCCAGGTCTCCCACGGTATGGCCGAGCACGCCGCCCGCTATGCGCGGGTCGCGCAGCGGCTCACCGACGCCGGGTATGCCGTGTACGCGGACGATCACCGTGGCCACGGGCAGACCGCGGGGAGCCTCGAGGCCACCGGCTTCCTCGCCGAGCGCGACGGCTTCGAGACGGTCGTGGGCGACCTGCTCACCCTCACCCGTCGGATCAAGGCCGCCCATCCCGGCCTGCCGGTCTTCCTCTTCGGGCACAGCTGGGGGTCGATGCTCGCACGCGGCTTCGCCATCGAACACGGCGAGGAGATCGCCGGGCTCGCCCTCTCCGGGACCGGCGGCGACCCGGGGATGCTCGGCAAGGTCGGGTCGGTGGTCGCCGCCGTCGAGGGCAGGATCCGTGGTCGGCACGCCCGCAGCAAGCTGCTCGACTCGATGAGCTTCGGCTCGTTCAACAAGGCGTTCGCGCCCAACCGCACCGGCTTCGACTGGCTCTCCCGGGACGACGCCGAGGTCGACGCCTACATCGCCGACCCCTACTGCGGATTCGTTTGCACGACGGGCTTCTTCAGTGACTTGCTGCACGGCATCCGGTTGATCAACGACCCTGCGCAGGTGGCGCGCGTGCGCGTGGACCTGCCCGTGCTGCTCTTCTCCGGTGCCCTCGACCCCGTGGGGGGCAAGGGCGAGGGGGTGCGCGAGGTGGCCGAACAGTTCCGCGCGGCTGGCCTGCGCGACGTCTCCGTGCACCTCTATCCCGAGGCGCGCCACGAGATCCTCAACGAGACCAACCGCGACGAGGTCTGCGACGACCTCGTTGCCTGGCTCGACGAGCACGTCTCCCCGACCGCGGCCTGAGCGGGTCGCGCGCGTGCTCCGACTGCCCGACAGCTGGGTGTGGGACTCCTGGTATGCCGCCGCGCGTGCCGGTGACGGCGGCGTGCGTCACCACGCCTTCTACCTGCGGGCCTCCCGCGGCCTGCGCGACCCCGAGCGTCGACACCGTCATCCCTTCGTGGGGCACGCCGTCTCGGGCGACCTGCAGACATGGGAGGTGCTGCCCGACGCGCTCGCGATCTCCGAGCCGCCGGCCTTCGACGACTGGACGACGTGGACCGGCAGCGTCGCCCGGGATGACGACGGGCGCTGGTGGATGGCCTACACGGGCTCGAGCCATGCCGACGAGGGACTCGTCCAGCGGATCGGTTTCGCCGTCTCGGCCGACCTGCTCGTGTGGGACAAGGCCGACCCGTCCTCGGTCATCGAGGCCGACCCCCGGTGGTACGAGAAGCGGGGCGACACCGAGTGGCCGGACGAGGCCTGGCGGGACCCCTTCCTCCTCCGCGACGAGGACGGCTGGCACCTGCTCGTCACGGCGCGCGCAAACGAAGGGCCGGTCCTCGGGCGCGGCGTGGTCGGTCACGTGACCTCCCCCGACCTGCGCGAGTGGACCGTCCAGCCGCCGATCACGCTGCCCGACAACGGCTTCGGACAGCTCGAGGTCGTCCAGGTCGAGATCGTCGACGGGGTGCCGACGATGGTCTTCTGCTGCATGGCTGCCCAACTCGACGAGGTCGGTCTGGCCCGGCACGGCACGGGTGGCGTCTTCAGCGTGACCGGCGATTCGCTGCTCGGCCCCTATGACATCGCAAGCGCCCGCCGCTTCCCCCACGACAGCCTGTATGCCGCGCGCCTCGTCCGCCTCGAATCAGGTTGGCAGCTCATCGGATTCGACCTCGGCACCGAGGAAGCCTTTGCGGGAGAGCTCGTCGACCCGATCCCCGTGACGTGCCGCCCCGGCGTCGGGTTGGTTCGAGCAGACGTCAGTCACCCCACTCGATCTTGACGATGCCCGGGTCTTTGCTGTTGTAGGCGACGGTGTGCTGGAGCTTGTCGGACTTCCAGATACCGAGGGAGTAGCGGTCCCCCGTCCGGTCCGTGAAGTAGAGGTTGAGCCAGCCGGAGCCGAACCCTCGTGGACCCTCGGCGACGACCGAGATGACGTAGTCGTAGATGATCCCCGACTGCTTCGCGAGTTTGATGCTATAGACCTTGGCGTTGCTGTTGCCGACGATGAATCCGCTGAGGTCGGTGTTGCCGTTCATCGAGACCGACGCTCCAGGCTGCAGACAGCCGACCTCCGCCAGACTCACGCCGTGGGTCTTGCCGGCGTCGGCGGTGCTGAACGGGGCAGTGCCTGCGGGCGGCACCCAACTGGAGGACTGGTCTACCGAGACCGTGCCCATGGTCGGCATGAGATAGGACCCGCCGCCGAAGGCCCAGGTGACCGTGGAGTTGAACACCAGGTCGGACCGGCACAGATCCCACAGTTCGCCGCCGACGGCGTGCCAGTCCCGCAGCGAGATCATGGCGCCCTTGCTCGCCACCTGCGTGGGGAACTGGGCGAGGATGGCGTCGAGGGTGATCTTGCTGCCGCCGGTCGCGAGGATGTCGGCGATCGACTTCTGCGAGAGCTGCGCCGCCTCGCTCGCGAGCCCCGCTCCCACCCCTCCGTTGAGCATCGTGTCGTCGCCCCAGACGACGAAGTCCGACTGCCGCGCAGAGCCCACCGTGACCGAACGTCCGTTGAGCACGTCGTGCAGCTGGTTGGTGACGATCTGGACGACCGGGCTGTCGAGCATGGCGAGATAGGCCTGATATGCCTGGTCCAGGCTGAGACCGGCCGCCGCGATCACGCCCGAGTTCGCCCGGCGTTCGGCGACGGTCGGGAGTTCCTCGGTCGTCTGCGGGTCGTTGCCGATCCCGGAGTAGTCCGGGTCGTAGAGGGTCCAGTTCGTGAGGCCGGGCTGGTTGGCCACGGTGAGGGTGTGGAAGGTGTCCCAGTCGTAAACCGGCAACGAGGTGGACGCCGCCCACTCGAGGAACCACTGCATGACGAGGGTCTTGTTCACCAGGTGACCCGCTGCGAACGAGTCCTGGAGGAAGTGATCGGCATAGCCGTGGGCCAGCCAGGCCAGGCGGGTCGTCTCGGGATCGCGCGAGTGGTAGGCACGGAGCGCGGTGGCCGCGGCGACGGCATACGAGGCGCGCCAGCGCGCCCACGTGTAGGGGGCGAAGTGGCAGGCGTTGCGAGCGAGGGAGCCCTGGTAGTGGTCCCGCCCCGAAGGCCCGAGGCCTCTGGTGAGGGCGTCGAGCTGGGCCGTCTCGAGGATCGCGTTCACCGAACCAGCGGACACGTTGAGCAGACCCGAGGAGAAGTCGGGGCCCTGTGCGGGTCGGGTCCGCAGGGCGTTGAGCTTGGTCCACCCCTGGTGCCGCACCATCTGGAGGATGGGCAGGAGGATCGCCTGCGGCAGCGAGTCGATCTCCTCCGGCGAGGTGAGGAAGTCGGCCATCGTGTTGAGCTCGCCGTAGGTGACCGCAAGTTGGCTGCCGGTGAGGGTGACCAGGCGGACGGGGAAGCCGGCCAGCTGGGAGACCCGGGCGGGATCGAGCGAGGTGGGATTGCACCCGAGGTAGTCGAGCAGGGCACACGCGCTCTCGAGACCGGACTCACGGCCGGCCGTCGGCCCCTGACCCGCCACGAGGGCGTTGAGCAGGTTCGTCGGGGTATCGCCGAGCAGTCGGTGCTCGAACGAGTCATGGCCCTGCCAGCGGGCCGCCAGGCGCGCATCGTCGCGTCGCCGCACGGGTGATGGCCGGCCGATCGCAGCGTGGCGACCGACGAGGTCGGCCTCGGCTTCGAGCGCCCCGGGGGAGTCGTCGCGCCGGATCCACCGGGCGCCCTCTGTCTGCTGGAGCACGTGGACCAGTTCGTGCGCAAGGACGCGACGCCGGGCGGCATACGGGAGGAGCGCGAACCGTGGGCCGTCGACGACGACGGTGCGCCCGCGAGTCGCAGCAAGCAGGCCGTGCTGCCGAAGTCGGGCGGAGGCGGCGGGGCCGACCACCCAACGAAGCCCCGAGAGCTCGATCCCGAGAACGGATGCGAGGTCGCCTTCCACGTCACTCACCCCACTCGATCTTCACGATTGCGGGATCGGCGCTGTTGTAGGCAACCGTGTGCTGGAGGCGCTCGGACTTCCAGATGCCCAGGGCATAGCGGTCACCGGTGCGGTCGGTGAAATACAGCCGCAGCCAGCCCGAACCGAGCCCGTGCGGGCCTTCGGCCACGACCGTGACCACGTACTCGTAGAGAATCCCCGACTGCCGGTCGAGGTTGATCGTGTAGACCCGGGCATTGCTGTTGCCCACGAGGCACGCGCTCAGGTCGACGCTTCCGTTGATCTCCACCTGGTCGCCAGGCTCGAGCGCGCGGATTCCCGACTGCGCAACGCCGATGATCTGTCCGCAGGAAGCGGTCGTGAACGGCACATTGGTCATGTCCGATTGTTCCGATACCGCCCATCTTGGGGTCAATAGACCATAGCGGCCATCCAGGGGTCATCGAGGACTAGCCCGCGCAGTTCCGCCCCGTCAGAGGATGCGCCGGACGGCGTCCATCGCGCCGCGCAGGTAGCGCTCGACCACCTGGAGTTCCTCCGCGCTGAAGCTCGCGTCGACCTCGGCGAGGGCGGCGAACATCGGGACGAGGTAACCGAGGACCTCCTCCCGGGCCGAGTCGGTCATCGACACCTCGGTGCGTCTGCCGTCGGTGGTGTGCGCCCGGCGCTCGGCATGCCCGCGCGCCTCGAGCCGGTCGACGATCCCGGTGGCCGCCGCGGTGGTGACCCCCAGCTTGCGAGCGAGTTCGGCGGGGCCGACCGGGCGGGCGAGCAGCAGCTCCAGCGCCCGCAAGTCGGTGTGTCCGAGGTCGGCGCGGCGGGCGACGGCCGGGCCGGCCCGCTCGGAGAGGATGAGCAGTTCCCGGAGCGCGGCCAAGGTCGGCGTCTGGCGCCATTCGCGCATGAACGCCGAGGACGGCGTCGTGGCCGCCGGCTGGGTTGACGTCGAGTCATTCACTAGGTTAGTAATCTACTTAGCTATCTCGTCCAACACCAGACTAGCGGAGCCGCCCATGTCCGGACTGTCGCAGCTACCCGCCCTGCTACTCCAGCGGCGCCGGGCGTGGCTGGTCGCCCTGCTCTTCGTCCTGCTCGCCGGCGGGGTGATCGGCGGGCTCAAGGAGGCGACGAAGCCGACCTCAGCCACCGGATCGCTGCCCCGGGGAGCGGACTCGACCCGGGTCGTCGAACTCCTGGAGACCTTCCCCCAACAGGAGGGATCGAGCGCGGTCGTCCTGTTCACCGCGGACGCCGGCACGCTGGCGCCCGATGCACTCACCCAGCTGCGAGCCGTCCCGGCACTGGCCAAAGGAGCTCCGCTCACCGTGAGCCAGGACGGCACCGCCGCCCTCGCCGTCGTGGCCATCCCGGCCACCGGCAATGCCCAGATCTCCGCCGCGGTCAAGGACCTTCGAGCCCAGGTACGAGCCGCCGCCCCGGCCGGGGTCACCGCCCAGGTCACCGGGCCGGCGGCGGTCCAAGCCGACCTCGGTGCCGTCTTCGAGGGTGCCGACACCCGGCTGCTGCTCGCGACCGCCTCCGTCGTCGCGCTGCTGCTCCTCGTCACCTATCGCAGTCCGCTGCTCTGGCTCGTCCCGTTGCTCGTCGTGGGGATCGCCGACCGGCTCGCCGCCGTGCTCGCCACGCAGGTGCTCAAGGCCACCGCGCAAATCTGGGACGAGTCGACGGTCGGCATCCTCTCCGTGCTCGTCTTCGGCGCCGGGACCGACTACGCGCTCTTGCTCATCTCCCGCTACCGCGACGAATTGCGTCGCGAACCGGACCGGTATGCCGCGATGCGTGCGGCGCTGCGGCATACCGGCGAAGCCGTCCTGCTCAGCGCGACCACCGTCGTCCTCGGCGTGCTCACCCTGCTGCTCTCGCTCCTGCCCGGCACCCGGGCCCTGGGCCTGGCGAGTGCCGTGGGGATCGTCGTGGCCGCCGGCTACGCCCTGCTCGTCCTGCCGGCCGTGCTCGTGCTCTTCGGGCGGTGGATCTTCTGGCCGATCGTGCCCCGCGTCGGCCAGGTGGCGAGCGCCGACTCGCGGTCCTTCTGGCGCCGCGTGGGCGACCTCGTGGCCGCGCGACCCACGGCGTTCGTCGCCGGAACCCTCGTCCTGCTTGCCGTGCTCGCGAGCGGGCTCACCCAGGTGCGCACGGGCCTCGGCCCGACCGACCAGTTCCTCCAGAAGCCCGAGGCCATCGCGGCCTCGGAACGGCTCGCCCGGTCCTTCCCGGCCGGCAGCTCCGACCCGCTCGTCGTGCTCACGCCCGGCGACCCTGCGGCCGTGGTGTCCGCGGTCACCGCGCTTCCGGCGGTCTCCGGAGCCCGCCCCGGGGCCTCGTCCGGGGGACTCACCCAGGTGTCCGTCGTGCTGCGGCCCGAGCCGGGAAGCGATGCCGCCCGCCAGGCGGTGCGCGACGTGCGTGCGGCACTGGGCGGCATACCGGGTGCCCTCGTCGGCGGGACCGAGGCCAAGGGGGTCGATGCCGCCGACGCGGCCGGACGCGACCGCGCGGTGATCTTCCCGCTCATCCTCGGTCTCGTGCTGCTGTCGCTGCTCGTGCTGCTGCGCTCCGTGGTGGCGCCGGTCATCCTCGTGCTCACCGTGGTCGCCACCTACCTCGCGGCCTTGGGGGCCTCCTGGTGGATCTTCACCAAGGTCTTCGGCTTCGCCGCCCTCGACGTTTCCGCGCCGCTCTACACCTTCCTGTTCCTCGTGGCCCTCGGCGTCGACTACAACATCTTCCTCGTCACCCGCGCCCGCGAGGAGGCGGCCGAGCACGGGGCCAGGGCCGGCATGTTGCGGGCGTTGGCAGCGACCGGTGGGGTGATCACGAGCGCGGGGATCCTGCTCGCCGCGGTCTTCGCGGTGCTCGGGGTCCTGCCCCTCGTCGTGCTCGCCCAGATCGGCGTGATCATCTGCCTCGGGGTCCTGCTCGACACCCTGGTCGTGCGCACCGTCCTCGTGCCGGCGATCGCCATCCTGCTCGGCGACCGGTTCTGGTGGCCCCGGCGGGTCGCTGCGTCGGCCGGACCCGAGGCCTGAGGGTGCGCGTGCCCACGCCGAGGGGCCGGAGGTGACCGGGCCGACCGGCGAGCGGATCGCGGTCGTCGGAGCGGGCGTCGGCGGTCTCACCGCGGCATACGTCCTTTCACGGGCACACCGCGTGACGCTGTGGGAGGCGCAGCCGCGACTCGGCGGGCACGCGCACACCCACGAGCTCGACGGTGCCTCGGGGCCGCTGCGGGTGGACACCGGCTTCATCGTCCACAACGACCGCACCTACCCGTTGTTGCGTCGCCTGTTCGGCGAGTTGGGGATCCGGGCGCATCCCACCGAGATGTCGATGAGCGTGCGCGACGAGCGGTCGGGTCTCGAATATGCCGGCGGCCGTGGGCTATCCGGCTTCCTCGCCCGTCCCCGCCAGCTCGCCCGTGGGGACTACCGACGGATGCTGCTGGCCGTGCGGCGCTTCCACCGGCTCGCCCGGGACTTCCTCACCACCACCGACGACTCCGAGCAGACGAGCTTCGGCGACTTCTGCGCGGCAGCCCGGTTCGGTCCCGATTTCGTCCGGCTGTATGCCGTGCCGGTCGTCGCCTGCGTGTGGTCGACCGGCTCCGCCGAGGCACTCGACTACCCCGCGCGCCACCTGTTCCGCTTCCTCGACCACCACGGGATGCTCGAGCTCGGCAACTCTCCGCAGTGGTTCACGGTGGCCGGGGGATCACATCGTTATGTCGAGGCGGTCGCTTCCCGGATCGCCGAGGTCCGGGTCGGTCGACCCGTCACTGCCGTGCGCCGCCTGCCCGACGGCGTCGAGGTGAGCGACGGCACCGGCGATCCCGAACGCTTCGACCGGGTCGTCGTGGCGACCCACCCCGATGAGGCTCTCCGACTGCTGGCCGACCCCACCGACCTCGAACGCGAGGTCCTCGGATCCTTCCGCTATAGCACGAACGAGACTGTGCTGCACAGGTATCCGGGTCTCCTTCCGCGAGCCCGGTCCGCCAGGGCGAGCTGGAACTACCTCGTGCGGGCCGAGGGCGACGGCCCGGCCGTCGTTACCTACTGGATGAACCGTCTGCAGGGCCTGCCGGAGACCGATCCGCTCTTCGTCACCCTCAATGCCACCGAACGGATCCCCGCGACCGACGTGATCGCGACGATGCGCTACGCACACCCGGTCTACGACGCGCGCAGCGTGCAGGCTCAGCGGCGCCTGCCCGAGCTCTCGGTGGGGCGCACGGCATACGCGGGGGCCTATCACGGGTGGGGATTCCACGAGGACGGGGCGCGAGCCGGGGTCGCGGCTGCGGCGAGCTTCGGGGTGAGCTGGTGAGCGGGCAGCTTCCGGTGGTGCCCGCCCTCGTCGTCGGCACGGTGCACCACACCCGGCTGCGTCCGCTGCGACACAGCTTCACCCACGCGCACTACCAGTGGCTTCTCGACCTCGAGCATCCCCCGCGGCTGCCAGCTGTGCTGGCCAGGCTGAGCTCGGTGCGGCCCCAGGACCACCTCGACGGACCGCGCACCTTCGGCGAACTCAAAGCGGCCGTCCTGCGGCTCGTCGAGGAGGCAGGGGTCGCGCTTCCGCCGCAGTCGCGCGTGCTCCTGCTCGCCCATGCCCGGCTGGCCGGACATGTCTTCGACCCGCTGTCGGTCTATTGGGTCCTCGACGGGTCGGGGCTGACCGTCGGCGCCGTGCTGGAGGTCCGCAACACCTACGGGGGGCGCCACTGTTACGTCCTCACTCCCGACCCCAGCGGGACCGCCGAGGTGGACAAGGCCTTCCTCGTCTCGCCGTTCAACGACACCACCGGGCGGTATGCCGTGCGGTTGCGTCTCGACCACGCCAGGGTGAGCGTCGCGGTCACCCTCGAGCGGGACGGATCACCGCTGCTTGTCGCGTCGGTGACCGGACGGCCCGTTCCGCTCACGACACGATCGTTGGCGTGGGCGTTGGTGCGCTATCCGCTTCTCCCACAACGGGTGAGTGGGTTGATCCGGATGCATGGGGTGTGGCTGTGGCTGCGTCGGCTGCCGGTGCTGCGCCGCTCGGTCGCTCCAGCCGCCGACCCGCGGCTCGAGCCCGCCGCGCGGCATACCCGGTTGACACGCGGGCGAGTGGCCCGCCCGCTCGTGCGGCGGCTGGTGGCACCCCTGCCCGTGACACTGCGCCTGCCTGACGGACGCACGTGGGGACGCAGCCCGGGAGTCGCCCCCGTCCTCCAGGTCGTCGACGAGGACGCCTTCTTCGCCCGACTGGAGAGCCATCCCAAGATCGGGCTGGGCGAGGGCTACATGGCAGGGGATTGGCGGGCCGGGCCGGGCACCGACCTGGCCGCCCTGCTCATCCCCTTCGCCGCCCGGCTGGAGCGGTTGCTCCCGCGGCCACTGCACGCCGTCCGACGGCTGGTCGATCGGCGTCATCCACCGGAGCAGCACAACACCCCCGCCGGCTCACGCGCCAATGTCGCCGCCCACTACGACCTGAGCAACGAGCTGTTCGCCGCCTTCCTCGACGAGACGATGACCTACAGCAGCGCCCTCTTCGATGATGCGCGCCCCTGGCCGGCCCAGGACCTCGCGACCGCCCAGCGGAACAAGATCGACGCGGCACTCACCGCCGCCGGCGTCGGGGAAGGTACTCGTCTGCTCGAGATCGGTTCGGGCTGGGGGGAATTGGCGATCCAGGCTGCCCGGCGGGGCGCACGGGTCACGACCATCACCCTCTCCGGGGAGCAGCAGCGGCTGGCCCGGGAGCGGATCGCCGCCGCCGGGTTGGGCGATCGGGTGGAGGTGTCCCTGCTCGACTACCGCGAGCTGGAGGGCAGCTACGACGACATCGTGAGGATCGAGATGATCGAGGCCGTCGGCGAGGCCTATTGGCCGGTCTACCTCGGGACGATCGATCGACTGCTCGCGCCGGGGGGCACGGCGGTGCTGCAGGCCATCCTCATGGAGCACCACCGCTTCCGCGCCACGCGCAACTCCTACGGGTGGATCCAGAAGCACATCTTCCCCGGCGGGCTGATCCCCTCCGAGCAGGCCCTCACGGAGGCGGCCACGCGGCATACCGCGCTGCGGGTGACCGAGGTCCGTCGGTTCGGGCTGCACTATGCCCACACGCTGCGGCGCTGGCGCTCCCGGTTCGACGAAAACCGGTCGCAGATCGCCGACCTGGGCTTCGACGAGATCTTCCTGCGGCAGTGGGAGTTCTACCTGGCCTATTGCGAGGCCGGTTTCGCGACCGGCTACCTCGACGTCGCCCAGCTCACCCTCAGGAGGCCCTGATGTCCCGCACGCTGCACCGCATCGTGACGACGACCACCCCCGCCGACCGGGTCTTCGCCTATCTGGCCGACTTCCGCAACGCCGCCGAGTGGGACTCGGGCACGGTGTCGTGCGCCCGGGTGAGCGGCGACGGGGGACCTGGCAGCGTCTATCGCAACGTCTCCCACTTCGCCGGCCGCGAGGTCTCGCTGGACTACACCGTGCTCACCTGCAGCGCTCCCGTGCTCGTCTTCGAAGGACGCAACGCGACGGTCCTCGGCCGCGACACGATCACGATCACCGAGCACGGCGAGGGCGCCCGCGTCGACTACCTCGCCGAGTTCACCTTCTCCGGCGTGGCTCGCTGGCTGGGCCCCCTGGTGCAGCCACTGCTCGAGCGGCTCGGCGACCAGACGGCTGCGCAACTCACTCGCGCCCTCGACGCGCTGTGAGCGGGCCGACGAGGATGGCGCGATGACCTCGGTCCTGTGGCTGCGGCGTGACCTGCGCGCCGCCGACCACCCCGCCGGCTGGGAGGCACTGCGGGCAGCGGCGGGGAACGCCGCGACGGGCGAGGTGGTCGTCCTGTTCGTCGTCGATCCGGCGCTGTGGGAGGGGGCCGGTCCGGTGCGTCGGGGATGGCTCGCCCGCACCCTGCGGGAGGTCTCCGAAGAGTCCTTCGCCGGGCGGCTCGTTCTGCGCCACGGAGATCCGGGCGACGTGGTGCCGCGCCTCACTCGTGAGGTGTCGGCCGACAGCGTCCACATCTCCCGCGAGACCACTCCCGCGGGCCGCCGCCGCGACGGGGCGGTCGCCGAGATCCTTGCCGCGCAGGGATGTTCGCTGGTCGAGACTGGCACCACCTATGCCGTCGGCCCCGGTTCCGTGACGACGGGCGCCGGGACCCCCTATCAGGTCTTCACCCCGTTTCTCCGGGCCTGGCAGGGGCACGGCTGGCCGGCCCCGGCACCCGTGCTGCCGCCCGCCGAGGAATGGGCGGCGGCCCTGCCCAGTGATCCCTCGGCCGGGGCCGCGGTCGACCGAGCCGTGCGCGAGGCACCGGAGGGGGTGCTGCCAGCGGCGGGTGAGCGGGCCGCGCGTGCTCGCTGGGCGTCCTTCCGCGACGGCGCCCTCGCGGCATACGCGCGCGACCGGGACCGGCCCGATCGCGACGGCACCTCCGGTGTCTCGCCCCATCTCAAGCTCGGCGTGTTGCACCCGCGCACGCTCCTGCACGACCTGCGCGGGCGCACCGACGAGGGGGCCCGGACCTTCGTTCGCGAGCTCGCCTGGCGCGAGTTCTACGCCGACGTGCTCTGGCACCAGCCCGCGAGCGCCTGGCGCGACCTGCGCCCTGCCCTACGCGGGCTGGCCTATGACCCGCCGGGCGAACTCGTCGCGGCGTGGCGCGAGGGCCGCACGGGCTTCCCGATCGTCGACGCGGGCATGCGCCAACTGGCCGCGACCGGGTGGATGCACAACCGGGTCCGGATGATCACCGCGAGCTTCCTCACCAAGGACCTGCACACGTGGTGGCCGGTCGGGGCGCGGCACTTCCTGGATCGCCTGGTCGACGGCGACCTCGCGTCCAACAGCCACGGCTGGCAGTGGGTCGCGGGCACCGGCACCGACGCCGCCCCCTACTTCCGCATCTTCAACCCCGTCTCGCAGGGACTGCGCTTCGACCCCCACGGGGACTACGTACGCCGCTGGGTGCCCGAACTCGCGCACCTGCCGGGGCCCCTGGCCCACGAGCCGTGGCGGACGCCCACCGGCCTCGCACACGGCTATCCGGCACGCATCGTCGACCACGACGAGCAGCGCCGCGAGGCGCTCGCCCGGTATGCCGCTGCCCGCACCGACCCGACCGGAAGGACTGCCCCATGACTGCTCCATCCGTCACTGCGCCGCAGGGCCTCGGGGACCGCCTCGCCCGCGGGATCGACACCGTGCTCGACCGGACCGTCGTGCTCGGCTACACCGCCGCCGGGCACGCGATCCGTCGGCGACTGCCGACCTGGCCCGACGACCCACTTCCAGGAGCCCTCGAGGGCCGGCATGTCGTCGTCACCGGTGCCTCCTCGGGCCTGGGCCTGCGCACAGCCGTGGACCTGGCCGGGCTCGGGGCGCACGTGCACCTGCTCGTCCGCGACCCCGCCCGGGCGGTGCCGGTGGAGGCGGCCATCGACGCGACCGACCGGGGCGGGCACCGCACCTGGCGCTGCGACCTGGCCGACGCGCAGTCGATCCGCGACTGCGCCGATCGCCTGGTCGCGCAGGTGCCAGCCCTGCACGCCGTCGTCCACAACGCCGGCATTCTTCCGGCGACCCGGCAGACCGACGCCGCAGGGCACGAGCTCACCATGGCGGTGCATGTGCTCGGCCCGATCCTGCTCACGCAGCGGCTGCTACCGGCGCTCGCCGGCCACGACGCGCGCGTGGTCTTCGTGACCTCCGGGGGCATGTACACCCAGGCCTTGGAGCTCGACGACCTCGACTACCACGAGGAGCCCTTTCGGGGGGCCGTCGCCTATGCCCGGAGCAAGCGGGCTCAGGTGGAGTTGCTCCCGATCCTCCAGCGACGCTGGGCGGGAGCCAATCTCGCGGTCTACGCGACTCACCCCGGCTGGGCGCAGAGCCCCGGAGTCACCAGCTCGCTGCCGCTCTTCGCGCGGATCACCGGTCCGGTCCTGCGCCGGGGGGACGCGGGAGTGGACACGACGACCTGGCTCGTGGCCGCACAGCCCCGCCCGGAGAGTGGTCGCCTCTGGCACGACCGGCGCGTGCGCCCGACGAACTACCTAACCCGCACCAGGACCACCACTGCCGACCGTGAGCGGCTCTGGGACTGGGTCAGCGGCGAGCTGGCCGGCTGACGCACTGGGTGAGCGCCGCCGGCGCAACCGCTGCTTCGCGCTCTCCGCGAGGTGGTAGAGCACCGGCACGAGCACGAGGGTGAGGACCGTCGAGGAGACGAGACCGCCGATGACGACGATCGCCAGCGGCTTGGAGATGAAGATCCCGCCGCCGGTGACTCCCAGCCCCATCGGGAGCAAGGCGAAGATCGTCGCGAGCGCGGTCATGACGATCGGGCGCAGTCGCAGCCGGGCGCCGTCGAGGACGGACTCGGTCACACCGGCTCCGCCCTCGCGCACCTGGTTGATGAGGTCGATGAGGACGATCGCGTTGGTGACGACGATGCCGATGAGCATGAGCAACCCGATCATCGCGGGAATGCCCAGGGGGGTGCCGGTGAGCAGGAGCAGCCCCAGTGCGCCGGTCGCCGCGAAGGGCACCGAGACGAGCAGGATGAGCGGTTGCAGGAGGGAGCGGAAGGTCGCGACCATGACGAGGTAGACGATGGCGATGGCGACGAGCATCGCGAGGCCGAGCTGGGCGAAGGATTCCCGCTGGGCCTGGGACACTCCGGCCAGCCGGACGCTCACGCCGTCGGGCAGGGTGAGCGCTGCGAGCTTGGTCGTGACCGTGGCCGTCACACCGCCGACATCACCGGCGGCGGGCGTGCCGGTCACGGTGGCGGCGCGCACGCCGTCGACCCGCCCGATCGAGGCGGGCGACGAGATCTCGCGCACGTCGGCGACGTCGTCGAGCAGGACCGCGGCGGCCTTGGTCGTCTGGGCGTCCTTGGCCGCCTGGGTGATCGAGCTCGACGTGGCACGTGCGGCGAGCGTCTTGGCCCGAGAGTCCAACGCCTTGCGCAGGCTCGTGTCGGCCGCCGTGACCTGCGCCTGGGCCGTCGCGAGTGACTTCTCGAGTTGGGCGATCTGGGCCTGCAGCGTGCTGAGCGGACTCGTGGGCGGCGTGGGGATGGGAGTGCCGGGGGGCAACGCGAGCAGGGCTGCGAGCTGCTTCTTGAGCGCGTCGAGCTGGGTGACGAGCGCGTCGACGCCCTGCTGGGCCTTTGCCCGCCCGTCGCGGATCGACGCGATCTGCTCGGCGAGTGCCGCGTCCTGGTCGGCCTGGGCCTGGGCCTGGACGGCCTTCTGCCGGTCCTCGACCGCCGTGGCGGCCGTCTTGCGGGCGTCGACCGTCTGCTTGGCCGTCACCGGCAGCGGCAGGGCCCGCAGGTCGGCCACGGTGGTGACCGGGGTCCGCGAGCGCAGGACGACGTCGAGGGTGGTGTCGCCGATCGTCACCGTGCCCACCTTGCTCCCACGGACCGCCTGGGCGACCGCCTGACCGACCCCCGCCTGGGTCATCCCGTTACGCGCGGCGGCGGCCGCGTCGACGTCGACGGTGAGCATCGGCTTGGCGTTCGTGAGGTCCGTGCGCACGTTGCGCATCCCCGGCACGGTCGCGAGCATCGCCGCGACGGCATCGCTGCCGGCCTGGAGGGCCTGCGCGTCGGGGCTCTCGACGACGATGGCCACATCGCTGTTCTGCTGGGTCGAGACGATCTCGACCGTGCCGACCCCCGTGAGTCCGGCGAACGCGGTGCGCAGCCGGTCGGAGACGACCGCGCCGTCGGCGCCCGAGTCGAGGGTGACCGAGATCGAGGCCTGGTTGGGGCCCGAGACCGACCCGAAGAGGGCCCGTGACGGGTCACCGCCCACGGTCGTCGTGAAGCTCGCGACCGCAGGGTCGCGCCCGAGGACTCCCTCGAGCTGGGCGGCCGCCACGTCGGTCTGGCCGAGCGCCGTGCCGGCGGGCAGTTCCTGGGTCACCCGCAGGGTCGTCGCCCCGGCCGATCCGAGGAAGTCGGTCTTGATCCGAGGTGCGAGGGCGAGGGTGCCGGCGAAGACGACGAAGGCGAGACCGATGGTGACGAGTCGGTGGCCGAGCGCCCACCGCAGGACGGGAAGGTAGCTGCGTTGCAGCCCCGTGACGGGGGAGGCGGACGGCATACCCGCGTATGCCGCGTATGCCGTGCCAGCCGCCTCGCTGCCGTTCTCGGCTCCTGCCTCGGGCAGCGCCTCCCCGCGGACCCCGCGGCGACGCATGAACCACGAGGCGAGGACCGGCACCACGGTGAGGGCGACGAACAGGGACGCGAGAAGCGACACGGTGACGGTCACGGCGAACGGCCGGAACAGCTGCCCCGTCTGACCCGACACGAGGCCGATGGGGAGGAACACGGCGACCGTCGTGAGGGTCGAGGACGTCACGGCTCCGGCCACCTCACGGACGGCCCGGACGATCGAGGCCGGCCCGAACTCGCCCAGGCCCTGATGGCGCTTGATGTTCTCGATGACGACGATCGAGTCGTCGACGACGCGGCCGATCGCGACGGTGAGTGCACCGAGGGTGAGGATGTTGAGGGTATAGCCGCCGATCCACAGCCCGATGAAGGCGATGAGCAGGGAGAGCGGGATGGACAGCGCGGTGATGAGTGTCGAGCGCACCGAGCGCAGGAACAGGAGGATGACGAGGACGGCGAAGACCAGGCCGAGCAGCCCCTCGACCGACAGGTCGTGGACGGAGTCCTCGATGTAGGGCGCCTGGTCGAAGACGGTCGACATCGTCGCCCCGCCGCCGACCCGTGCGATGAGGCCGGGCAACTCGGCGCGCACCGCCTGGGACACCGACACGGTGTTGCCGGCTGCGGTCTTCACCACGGAGATCGTGAGCGAGGGCTTGCCGTTGGACCGCGAGATCGTCGTCGTGTCGACCGGTGCCTCGGCCACGTCGGCGACGTCGCGCAACGCCACCGGGCCGTCGGTGGCCTGGACCTGGATCGCGGCGATGTCCTCGACCCCGGCGAGGGTGTGGCCGACCTGGACGTCGAGGGTCGACCCGCCCTGGGGGATCGACCCTGCGGGCACCGCGATTCCGTTGGCGGCGAAGACCTGCGGCAGCGTCGAGGGCTCGACGCCGAGGCGGTCGACGTCGGCGGGCCGCAGGGTGACGAGCACCTGGCGGGTCTCCTCGCCCGCCACCGCGACGTCGCGGACCCCAGGGATGGTCTTGAGCTTCGCGACGACGACGTCCTTGAGCTTGCGCGAGAGGGTGGCCTTGTCCTCGGGGCTCGCCACCGCCACGACGGTGATGGGGACGTCGTCGAACCGACCGGCGACGACACGGGGCGACACGTCGGCGGGGAGGGTCGAGCGGGCCGACTCGACCGCCGACCGGACGTCCGAGATGACCTTCTCGGAGTCGGTGCCGAAGTCCCATTCCACCCGGATGGTGCTGATCCCGCTCGCGCTGCGGGACGTCACTCGGCTCACTCCGGCGACCGCCTTGACGGCCGTCTCCAGGGGCTTGCTCACCGCGCGCTCGACGACCTCGGGGGAGGCCCCCGGCTCGATCGCGATGACGGTCGCCGCGGGGGTGTCGATCGCGGGGATGAGCTCCTGCTTGAGCGATCGCATGGCCGCCAGGCCGAGCCCGACGAGGATGAGGCAGACGAGCAGCACCACCGTGCGGTTGGCGAGGCTCAACTTGGCAAGGCGGGTCACGGGGGCCAGCCTAGGTGGTGGCACCCAGGACCCCGACGCGAGTGTCGACAACCCGCCGGACCGCCTGCCGGACCGGACGGCATACGCTCTCTCGGGTGAGCGAACGGACGTGGGTGCACAACGGGCTGGGTGGCCCCCGAGCAGGCTCGCCGCCGCGGCTGCCCGGCGCGGTGCGCCGCACGACGAGCCTCGATCTGCACCGCCCGGACGGGCCTGACGGGCCGCTGGCCATCCACGGCCGGGCACGGGACGTGCGCACCGGTGCGGACGGCGCTTTCTCGGTCGTCGACCACGCCCTGCTCGCCCTCACCGTGCAGGACGGGACCGTGACCGCCTTGCGGTGCCATCCTGCTCGACCCTCTGCCCAGCGGCTCGTCGGGCGGGCGGCCCTCGTCGGCTGGCGCTCGGCACTCTGGCGCGAGGTGCGCGAGGACGTCGCCACGGGGTCGGCCCTGCACCTACTCCTCGACGACCTGCCTGGAGCGATGGTCGTCGGCGGGTTCACCCGGAGGCGGGCGCTCGCCGCGGCCGGCGAACCGGTGCCCCAACCGGGGCGGCGGCTCGACGTCTGCATGGGCTGGGCCGTCGACTCGCAGGCGGCCCGGGTGCTCGCGACAAGCGGTTCCCTGCCGCCCCCGGTTACTCCGGAGGCGCCGGACCTCGTGGCCGCGGACGATCCGCGCGGCTGGCACACGCTCGGGGCGCTGGGCCCGTGGGGGATGTCCCGCCGACGTCGGGTCGACGCCCGCGACGAGGGGGACCACGTCCAGGTCGACGCGATGTTTCGCGACTCCTTCCTCGACGTCGCGGGACAGGAGCGGGTGCTCCACGAATACGGCGTGCGGGTCACCCTCGACCCGCACGAACACCGCGTACACACGGTCGAGGCCGACCCCCGCGTGCTCCCGCACCTCGAGTGCCCGGCCGCGGGCGCCTCGGCGGCCCGCCTCGTCGGTATGCCGTGTGCGGACCTGCGCGACCTCGTCTCGCTCACGCTGTTCGGCCCCTCGACCTGCACCCACCTCAACGACCTCATGCGCTCGCTGGCCGACGTGCCGGCCCTGCTCGGGCGGACCGGCGGGGGATCGACGCCCTGAGCGGACCGCTGGCCGCCGCCATGCAACCGGAGGGCTCGCGCCTACGTCGGACCTGCATGGAGCCCGTCACTCGTCGCGACCTCTTGCGCAACGGCGCCCTGCTCGCCGCGGCCCTGCCCGCCCTGGCCGGGATCTCGGCCTGCGGGAGATGGCCGGCGCCCTCGACGCCGGATGACCCGGCCGAACGAGGGACGTGGATCCCGCCGGAGCACTTTGCCATGTCATCCGCGGCCCGGATCGCCCCTCCGCCCGGCGCCCTCATGCCGGCGGTCGACGCCCTCACCGACTTCACCGAGCGCTCCGCGGCCGCACTCCTGCGCGCCCAGGACGGCAATGTCGTCGCATCCCCCCTCTCGATCGCCTACGCGCTCGCGATGACGGCCAACGGTGCGCGGGGGCGGACCCAGGAGGAGATGCTCACGGTGCTCGGTCGGCTCCCGCTCGCTGACCTCGACGCGGGCTTCGGGGCGATCACCGACCTGCTCGTCGCGCGCGCGGGCAGCAGGACCAAGTCCGACGGCAATCGCGCCGACATCGTCCTGTCCGTCGCGAACTCGCTGTGGGGAGAGCGCAGCATCAGGTGGGAGGCGCCCTTCCTCGACGTGCTCGCCGCCTGGTTCGGGGCCGGGATGCACGTCTTCGGCGGCGACGTGCTCGCGCCCGGCTACGTCCCCGACGGGCGGCGGGCGCGCGCGCCGATCAACGCCTGGGTCTCGGAGCAGACCGAGGGCGCGATCCCCGAACTCGTCCAGGAGGGGGCGCTCCGGGCAGACACCCGGCTCGTCCTGGTCAACGCCGTGCACCTCAAGGCGCCCTGGGAGCAGCCCTTCACCCCGGCCTCGACGGCGGCGGCCCCGTTCGTCACCCCGGCCGGCCGGGTCGTCCAGGCGCAGACCATGGCCCAGGAGCTCACGACGGCCTCGATGGCCACGGGTGACGGCTGGAGCGCGCTCTCGCTTCCCTATGCCGGGCGCGAGTTGGCGATGACCATCGTGCTCACCCGAGCCACCGACGCCGCGGGCCAGGCGACCTGGTTGGAGAGTGGGGGGATCGCCCGCGCGCTCGGGCAGCTGAGCCCCGTCACCGACGTGGCCGTGCGGATGCCCCGCTGGACCTTCCGCAGCCGGGCGGAGCTCGGATCCCTGCTCGCTGCCCTCGGCATGCCCACCGCATTCGGGGACGGCGCCGACTTCGCCGGCATGACCAAGGCCGTGCGGCTCGCCATCGGGGCGGTCCTGCACGAGGCCTTCATCGCGGTCGACGAGGAGGGCACCGAAGCCTCGGCCGCCACAGCCGTGGCGATGCGCGAGGTGAGCGCCCGCGCCGACCCGCTCAGCTTCGTCGTCGACCGGCCGTTCCTCTTCGTCCTGCACGACGTGGCGAGCAAGGCCCCGCTGTTCGTCGGACGGATGGCCGACCCGACCGCGTGAGGTGGGTGACACGGCATACCCTGTGGGGGTATCAGCGATCACGAGCTGTCACCACGGGGAGGCGCGATGCACGGCTACACCGCCCGCAAGGAGGACCACCTCACGCGGTTGCGTCGCATCGAGGGTCAGGTCCGGGGGATCTCCCGGATGGTCGAGGAGGACGTCTACTGCATCGACGTCCTCACCCAACTCGCTGCGGCCACGCGGGCGCTCCAGTCGGTTGCGCTGGGACTGCTCGACGACCACCTCGGACACTGCGTGGTCGCAGCCGCGCGCGAAGGCGGGCAGGAGCAGGAGACGAAACTGCGCGAGGCGTCCGAGGCGATCCGCCGGCTCGTCCGCAGTTGAGGCTCGCTGCGTCGTCGCCGAACGCCCCGCGCCGCGGTATGCCGTGCGGCACACTGGCGCGATGCGACGGGTGAGGATCGTCCGCGGGACGACGTGCGTCGCCCTCCTCGCGCTCGCCGCCTGTGCGGGATCGGGGTCGACCGGAGGGTCCGGCGTCGGAGCCTCGACCACGGGGACCTCGGGGGCGTCGGCGAGCTCGACCGGCATCCCCTACGGTCGGGGCGCGGACGTCCTGTTCGCCCAGATGGTGCTCCTGCATCACCGGCAGACGCTGCAGCTCGTCGAGATGCTCGATGCCCGGTCCGGGATCCGGCCCGAGGTCGTCGAGACTGCCCATCGGCTGCGGGAAATCGAGTCCCCGGAGGTCGGCCCGCTCACGAGTTGGCTGGCCGAGTGGAAGGCGCCCGAGGCGATCACCAACCACACCGGCCACCCGATGCGGGGGATCCTTATCGACGTGCAGTTCGGGGCGTTGGACGCCCTCGACGGGTCCGAGTTCGAGCGGCAGTGGATCCTGCGGATGATCGAGCACCAGGACGGTGGGACCGCGTTCGCGAGTGCCGTGCTGCGCCAGACGAGCGATCCCCGGGTCCAGGAACTCGCGCATCGGCTCATCCAGCGACTGCCCGGCCAGGTCGTCGAGCTGCAGAAGCTGCGCACGGGATGAGCACGGGGTGAGCACGGGATGAGCACGATGTGAGCAGCACCGAGCCGACGACGCTCGCGGCCGTGGTCGCCGCGGCCACCCGGGTGGCGGAGACCTCGTCGCGGACCGGCAAGATCGCCGAGCTCGCGACGTTGCTGCGCGGGCTGGCTCCCGAGGAGGTGGAGCCGGTCGTCGGGCTGCTCACCGCACGGGTGCGCCAGGGACGGCTCGGCGTCGGGTGGGCGACCGTCGCGGGCCTGGGCGCGCGGGCCGATCCCGCGTCGGCCTCCGGCCTCACCGTCGGCGAGGTCGACGCCGCGCTCGATCGCCTCGCGGCCGTCGGAGGTGCGGGCTCGACGCTCGAACGGGCCGACGTGCTGGGTGGCCTCTGGGCTCGCGCGACCGAGCAGGAGCGGCGCCACCTGTCCGGGGTGCTCCTCGGCGAGTTGCGGATCGGTGCCCTCGAGGGGGTCCTCGCCGATGCCGTGGCCCGCGCCGCGGTGGTGCCGCTCGAGGCGGTGCGCCGAGCGGCGATGCTCTCGGGCAGCCTCGGCCGCACGGCATACCTCGCCCTGAGCGGCGGGGATCTCGCGGGGGTGGGGCTCGCGGTGGGCACCCCGGTCCTGCCGATGCTGGCCGCGACGGCAGCGTCGGCGGCTGAGGCGATCGGCTCCCTGGACGGACCCGCCTCGGTCGAGGTCAAGCTCGACGGCGCCCGCATCCAGGTGCACCGCGAGGGCGGGCCGGGATCGGCCGTGCGTGTGTTCAGCCGCACCCTCGCGGACATCACCGATCGGGTCCCCGAGATCGCCGCCCTCGTCGCGGACTTCCCCGGCGGCGCGCTCGTCCTGGACGGGGAGACCCTCGTGCTCGACGAGGACGGTGGGCCGCGGCCCTTCCAGGAGACGATGAGCCGGTTCGGGTCGGCGACCGCGCAGGACGAGGCGCTGCGGCCCTGGTTCTTCGACGTCCTGCACGCGGACGGGGTCGACTTGCTCGACGAGCCCCTCTCGGTCCGCCGCGCGCGGCTGGCCGCGGTCGTGGGGGAGCACGGCATACGGTCGATCGAGACGGCCGATCCCGAGGCCGCGGAAGCGTTCTCGCGCGAAGCGCTCGCGGCCGGTCACGAGGGGGTGGTCGTCAAGGCGCTCGCCTCGACCTATGCCGCGGGGCGTCGTGGACGGCACTGGCTCAAGGTGAAGCCGGTGCACACCTACGACCTGGTCGTCCTCGCGGCCGAATGGGGTTCGGGCCGACGTGCCGGGTGGTTGTCGAATCTGCATCTGGGAGCACGCGATCCGGACGTGCCGATCGGGGAGCCCGGCGCCTTCGTCATGGTCGGCAAGACCTTCAAGGGCCTCACCGACGAGGTCCTCCGTTGGCAGACCGGGCGGCTGCCGCTGCTGGAGACGCACCGCACGAGCCGTGCCGTGCACGTGCGTCCCGAGCTCGTCGTCGAGATCGCCGTCGACGGGGTGCAACGGTCCTCGCGCTATCCCGGTGGGGTGGCGTTGCGCTTCGCCCGGGTCAAGGGCTATCGCGAGGACAAGCGGGCCGAGGACGCGGACACGATCGCCGCGCTCCGGGCGCAGCTTCAGCGCGGCTGACCCCGCCGGGGCCGGCGGGTGGCGACCTCGGCGAGCAGTTCGGCCCGACGGGTCGCCGCGGGCACCGAGACCTCCCGCAACCAGCGCGCCCCGGTCGGATCCGCTTGCGCGGCTAGGGCGTCGGCGAGTGCCGTGACGTCCGTGGGCGTCTTGTTCTGTGCCATCTTCGCCTTGGCCTCGATCCGCGTGATCCGCAGTTCGATGCCGACGATCGCCCGCAGCATCGCCGCGACGTGTTCCGCCGGGGCGTCGTCGACCGACCACGGACGGGCCAGGCCCGCCTCGTGGCGGGCGGTGAGCCGGCGCACGAGCGTCTCGGTCCACTCCCGGTCGTCGTGGGCGATCAACTGCCCGTGCACGTGAACGGTGACGTAGTCCCACGTGGGCACGACCCGCCCGTGATCCTGGGTCGAGGGCAGCCACGACGGGCTCACGTAGTGGTCGGTGTCGCGCACGAGGACGAGCGAGTCGGCCACGGTCGGGGTCGACCACTGGGTGTTGTTGCGGGCGACATGGCCGAGCAGGGCGCCGCGGTCGCCGACCGTCGGGTCATAGAGCAGCGGCAACGGGGTCGCGACGAGACCGTCGGCGTGCGCGGTGACGAGATCGGCCGCACCCATCCGGTGGAGGACGTCGTCGACCTGGGCGGCGGTCATGGCGAAGTGCGCGGGGACGTACACCCGGCCACTCTCCCACGTGCCGAGCGCGGTGGATCCCGGGGCCGGCCCGCTCAGCCGAGGCAGGCGGCCACGGTGAGGGCGGCGGCCAGGCCGATCTCGACCGCAGCGCCGAGGACGTCGCCTGTGGTGCCACCGAGCCGGCGGCGAGCCCGTCGGCTCAGGCCGAGGGCGGCGAGGACGGCCACTGTGACGACGGCCCCGGTCGCGACCCAGGCATGCCACGACGGTCCACCCGCGCCGAGGGTGAGCACCAGGCCACCGATCACCCAGAGGCCGCCCGCCCCGAGGCCGGCCCACGAGCGGGGCACGCTCCCGGCGACGGTCGCGCCCAAGCCCCCCGGCCGGGCCGCCGGGAAGGAGGGTCCGCACGTCCACGCGAGGGTATGCCGCGAACCCAGGACGGCGACGACGGCCAAGGCCGTCCCGGTGCGGCTGGTGACGAGGGCAGACCAGGCCGCGGCCTGGACGAGCAGGACGAGGGCGACCGCCGCTGCTCCCAGGGGTCCGACGTCCCCCCGGCGCATGACGCTGAGTGCCCGCTCCCGGTCGGTGGAGGCCGCCAGCCCGTCGACGGTGTCGGCCAACCCGTCCAGGTGCAGGCCCCGGCTGCCGAGGGCGAGCCCGGCGACGCCGAGCGCGGTGGCGAGCAGGGGCGGCATACCGAGGGCAACGTGCGCGAGGTGGGCGAGCAGGGGCAGGAGGGCGAGCGGGAGAGCCGCCAGGGGAGCCAGGAGCATGGCCGGGCCGGCGACCGCGCGATCCACGTGCAAAGGCGGGGGGACCGGCAGGACGGTGAGGGTGCCGACGGCCAGCCGCCAACTGTCCCGCAGCGACCTCACCCGTCCACCCGCGGCGCGCCGGAGAGGTCGAGGACCCGGCCGGCGACGACGAGGTGGACCCGCTCGGCGATCGCGGCGACGGCGGCGTTGAGCCGGCCGAGCTCGTCCTGGAAGAACCGGCCGGCGGGGGTGAGGGGGACGAGCGACCAGCCGACCTCGTTGGTGACGATCACGACCTCGCGATCGGTCGCGATGAGGGCCGCCACGAGGGTGCGCGACCGGTCCGCCACGAGCGTCGCGGCAGCCCCGAGGTCCGCCCACAGGTCAGCCTCGTCGACGAGCCCGGTGAGCCAGGTGCCGAGACATTCGAGCAGGAGGGGGCCACCCGGCATACCGACTGCCGCCACGACGTCGAGGGACTCGAGGGTCGTCCACGACGCGGGCCGGGTCGCGCGGTGATGGGCGACCCGGGCGGCGAACTCCGCGTCGGCGACCCGGGCGCAGGCGAGGTAGGTGACCTCGTCGCGCGGACGCAGGAGCGCCTCGGCATGGCGGCTCTTCCCGCTGCGGACGCCGCCGGAGACGAGGGTCACGGGCACCCGACCAGACTAGAGGTGCGGGAGCGGTCGGTCCGGTCCGGCAGGATGGGTCGGTGCCCACCGATCTGCCCACCGATCTGCCCACCCATCTGCCCACCGAGCTGCGCATCGCCTCGCCCGACCTCGCCGCCGTCGCCGCCGCCGACGAGTTGCAGGGACGGCTCACCAAGCCCGCCGGCTCGATGGGCCGGCTCGAGGCCATCGGCGCGCGGCTGGCCGGCATGTATGCCGTGTGCCCGCCTCCCATCCCCGAACCGGCCGTGGTCGCGGTCTTCGCCGGGGACCACGGCGTCCACGTCCACGGCGTCTCGCCATGGCCGCAGGAGGTGACCGTGCAGATGGTCGCCAACGTCGCCACCGGAGGGGCGGTCGTCAGCGCCCTCGCCCGCCAGGTCGGCGCGTCCGTGCTCGTCGTCGACGTGGGCGTCGCGGGTGCGCTCCCGCAGGGGCTCGACGTCCTCGCCCTGCGGGTCGTGGACGGCACCGCCGATGCCACGGCCGGTCCCGCCCTCACGCGCGAGCAGGCGATCGCGGCGATCGATGCGGGGCGGCGCGTGGCCGCGCACTGCGTCGACGAGGGCGCCCGGCTGCTCGTCACCGGCGACCTCGGCATCGCCAACACGACGGCCTCGGCCGCGCTCGTCGCGGCCTTCACCGGGGCCGACCCGGGCGCAGTCACCGGGCCCGGTGCCGGCAGCGACGCGCGCACGCTCGCCCGCAAGATCGCCGTCGTGCGCGCCTGCCTCGACCTGCACCGGCCCGATCCGGCCGACCCGGTGGGCGTGCTCGCGGCCGTCGGCGGAGCCGAACACGCCGCGATCGCCGGCTTCGTCCTCGAGGCCACCGCGAGGCGGGTGCCCGTCCTGCTCGACGGGGTGATCGCCTGTGCGGCGGCGCTGGCCGCTGCCGCCCTCGACGGCGGGGTCACGACCTATCTGCTCGCCGGTCACCGCTCGACCGAACCGGGGGCGAGTGCGGCGCTCGCGGCCTTGGGTCTCGAGCCGCTGCTCGACCTGGGACTGCGCCTGGGCGAGGGTTCCGGTGCTGTCCTCGCCGTGCCGATCGTGCAGGCGGCCGCCCGGCTGCTGCGCGAGGTGGCGACCTTCGAGTCGGCGGGGGTGTCCGGCCGCACCGACGAGTGACCCGCGCACCGACACCGGCACTGTCGTCGATCTCACCCTCGACACGCCGAAGGGCGTCCACCGAGGACGGGCTGGGGCGCGTTACAAAGGGTGAGGCCCCACCAAGTATGAGTTGGTGGGGCCTCGTGCGTCCGCGTCGTGACGTCGACCCGAACTCGTCCAGCGCGTCTGGCTCTCCGGCTCGTCCTGCCGGCCCATCGGGATCGCTCCCGTGTCGAGGAACCTCGTTTGCCGTCCGACCGCATCGACCTCGCGGTCTGTGCGTGAGAACAGGTCTACGCCTGTCCCGGGCCTGCGCGCAAGGGGCGCGGCGCAGAAAGTTCGAAGAACGGGAGAGAGCCGCGGCGTGTCGACTGGACACGCGCCCGGGTGCGGCTTCGCCTGGGTGGGCGGACGGCATACCCGCAGGCCTTGTCGCGAGCCCGTCACCCCCTGCCCGTGTGCCGCCTTGCCCCCTGGGCGGGGGCGGCTCATCCTTGAGTCATGATCGGGGCCGGGCGGCGGGGGCTGTCTCTCACGCGCGGGGCATTGATCGTCGCCGTGGCCTGGTCGATCGTGCTCGTCGTGGGCGCGTTCACCGTGCCGCTCTATCGCGGGGTGCAGGCCGGCGGCACGCTCGCCCCCGACGGGTCCACGGGCTCGTTCGGCCAGGTGGTCACGGCCACGCTCGTCGACGTGAACGGGCCTCGGGCGCTCATCGTCGTGGGCATCCCGCTCGTCGTCTCGCTCGTCGTCACCGCGCTCCTGTGGCGATCACCTGCGCCGACCGCGGCGCGGGTGGTCGCCTGGATCCTCACCGCCGCCGTCGGTCTGGTCGCGATGGCGGGGATGCTCACCATCGGGATCTACCTCGTGCCGACGGTCGGCGCCCTTCTGCTCGCCTGTCTCACCCAGGTCAACGGGGCGGCATCCGCAAGGCCCCGTCGAGTCGGATGACCTCGCCGTTGAGCATCGGGTTGTCGACGATGTGCCGGACGAGCGCGGCATACTCCGCGGGGTCGCCCATCCGCGACGGATGGGGCACCTGAGCCTCGAGGGTCGCTTTCACCTCCGGGGGCATGCCCGCCATCATCGGCGTCTCGAAGGTGCCCGGCGCGACGGTGACGACGCGAATCGCCTTGTCCGCCAAGTCGCGAGCGGCCGAGAGGGTGAGGCCGACAACACCGGCCTTGCTCGCGGCATAGGCCGCCTGACCGACCTGCCCGTCGTATGCCGCGATGCTCGCCGTCATGACGACGACGCCGCGGTCCCCGTCGACCGGCTCGTTGCCGAGCATCGCGGCTGCGCCCAGGCGCAGGACGTTGAAGGTGCCGACGAGGTTGATCTCGACGACCGTGCGGAAAGCGTCGAGGTCGAGCGGCCCACGCCGGCCGACCACGCGCCCGGGGGTGGCGACCCCCGCACAGGTGACGACGACGCGCAGCTCGCCGAGTGAGGCCGCGGTGTCGACGGCCGCCTGGACCTGCTCGGGGTCACGGACGTCGGCGGAGGCGAACCGGACGCCCTCGCCGAGTTCGGCGGCCAGCTGCTCGCCCGTGGAACCGGGCAGGTCGACGATGACCGCCTTGGCGCCGTCGGCGACGAGACGGCGCACGGTCGCACCGCCGAGCCCGGAGGCGCCGCCGGTGACGAGGGCGACGGTGGAATCGGTGACGCGCATGACGGATCAGCCTCTCTCGCGCTGCAACTGGCGGGCGATGACCAGCCGCTGGATCTGATTGGTGCCCTCGAAGATCTGGGTGACCTTGGCCTCACGCATGTAGCGCTCGACCGGGAAGTCCCGGGTGTAGCCGTAGCCGCCGAAGACCTGCACGGCATCGGTCGTCACCCGCATCGCCGCGTCGGTGGCGACGAGCTTGGCGACCGAGGCCTCCTTCGTGTAGGCCCGGCCCGCATCCTTGAGCCGCGCGGCATACAGGTAAGCCGCGCGCGAGGAGGTGACGGCGGCCTCCATGTCCGCGAGGAGGAAGCCCAGGCCCTGGAAGTCGATGATCGCGCGGCCGAACTGGCGGCGCTCCATCGCGTAGGCCGTCGCGGCGTCGAGGGCCGCTTGGGCCAGCCCGGTGGCCGCTGCCGCGATGCCCAACCGGCCGTTGTCGAGTGCGTGCAGGGCGATCGCCATGCCCTGGCCCTCGGCCCCGATCCGACGGTCGTCCGGCACCCGGACGTCCTCGAAGATCACCTGGGCGACGGGGTCGCCGTGCAGCCCCATCTTGTCCTCGGGGGCGCCGAAGGACAGGCCGGGGGAGTCCGCCGGCACGAGGAAGCAGCTGATCCCCTTGGGGCCGGTGTCGGCGGTGCGGGCGAAGGTCGTGTAGTAGTCGGCGTGCCCGGCGTGCGAGATCCACGCCTTCGTCCCGTCGAGCCGCCAACCGTCGGCTGCACGGGTGGCCGCAGTCGTCATCGATGCGACGTCCGAGCCGGAGTCGGGTTCGCTCAGGCAGTAGCCGCCGAGCCAACGGCCGCTGAGCAGGTCGGGCAGATAGCGGGCGCGCTGCTCATCCGTGCCGTATTCGGCCAGCGGATAGCAGGTGAGGGCATGGACGCTCACGCCCACGGCGACCGACATCCAGACGCTGGCGATCTCCTCGACCACCTGGAGGTAGACCTCGTAGGGCTGGCCGCCGCCCCCGTGCAACTCGGGATAGGGCAGGGAGAGCAGGCCGAGCTCGCCGAGGGTGCGGAAGGCCTGCGCGGGGAAGCCGCCGGCCCGCTCGAAGGCGTCGACCTGGGGGGCGAGTTCCTTGCGGCATACGTCCCGGGTCATCTCGACGAGCTGACGGGACTCCTCCGTGGGCATCAGGCGAGTAGCCGGCATACCGTCGAGGATAGTAGGACGTCCACGTATCCGGCAGGCCCCCAGTCCCCCGCCTCCCCCCTTTCCCTGGGAATGTAAGCGCTTGAGTGTTGCCGATTGTGCGCCGAACGGCCCGGAATCCCGCCACTTGGCAACACTCAAGCGCTTACTCGCGGATCGGCCTGGGCTCGCGGATCGGGTTCGGGTGGCGGCAGGACGAGGGGGGAGGTATGCCGCGGGCAGAGACCGCCGGTCAGCTCACGTTCTCGAGGACGACGGCAAGGCCCTGGCCGACGCCGATGCAGATCGCGGCCACTCCCCAGCGGCCGCCGCCGGCCTGCAGCGATCGGGCGAGCGTGCCGAGGATCCGGGCACCGGACGCGCCGAGCGGGTGGCCGATCGCGATCGCTCCGCCGTGGGCGTTGACGATCTCCGGGTCGACCCCCCATGCGTCCGTGCAGGCGAGCGCCTGGGCCGCGAACGCCTCGTTGAGTTCGATCGCGTCGACGTCGGCCCAGCTGATCCCGGCCCGCGCGAGGGCCTGGTTGGCGGCCTCGACGGGGGCGTAGCCGAAGAACTGCGGGTCGTTGGCCACCGCCCCGCGGCCGGCGATCCGGGCCAACGGTTGCAGCCCGATGAGTTCTGCCGCCGCGGCCGAGCCGAGCAGCGCTGCGGATGCTCCGTCGTTGAGCGGCGAGGCATTGCCGGCGGTCACCGTGCCGGTCGCGGCCGGCCGGAATGAGGGGGTGAGCCCGGCCAGGCGCTCGAGCGTCGTCTCGGGGCGGATCGACTCGTCTCGGGCCAGGTCGACGCCGGGAACGGCGACCACCTGATCGGCGTAGAAGCCCGACTCCCAGGCCGCGGCGGCGAGCCGGTGCGATCGCGCGGCGAAGGCGTCCTGGCGCTCGCGGGTCACTCCGTACTTCTCCCGCAGCTGCTCGGTCGCCTCGCCGAGCGACACGGTCCACTCCGCCGGCATCCGCTTGTTGACCAGGCGCCACCCGAGGGTCGTGGAGGCGAGCTCCAATCCCCCTGCGGGATAGGCACGCTCGGTCTTGGGCAGCACCCAGGGGGCGCGGCTCATCGATTCGACGCCGCCGACGAGGACGACCTCGGCCTCACCGCAGGCGATCTGACGCGAGCCGACGATCGCCGCGTCGAGACTCGAACCACAGAGCCGGTTGAGGGTGGTCGCCGGCACCGACGTGGGCACGCCGGCGAGCAGCCCGGCCATCCGCCCGACGTTGCGGTTGTCCTCTCCTGCCTGGTTCGCGCAGCCGAAGACGATCTCGTCCACTCGGGAGGGGTCGAGGTCCGGGGCCCGGCGCAGCGTCTCGCCCACCACGAGCGCGCCGAGGTCGTCGGGGCGCACCCCCGCGAGCGCACCGGCATACCGCCCGAAGGGCGTGCGAACGGCGTCGTAGACGAAGACGTCAGTCATCGTTGTCTCCCAAGGGTTCGGCGGTGTTTTCGAGTGGAGGGTGCGGGGGGATCGGGTGGCTCACGGCAGTGTCCAGTCGACGGGCGCCGCCTCCTGGCGGGCGAGCAGGTCGTTGGCCCGGCTGAACGGACGCGACCCGAAGAAGCCCGACCGGGCGGACAGCGGCGACGGGTGTGCGCTCTCGATCCGGTCGACCGCCCCGAGCATCGGCGCGAGCGAACGCGCGTCCCGGCCCCAGAGGATCGCGACGAGCGGTCCGCCACGCGCGACGAGGGCCTCGATCGCCGCCTGGGTGACCTGCTCCCAGCCCTTGCCCCGGTGGCTGCCCGGTCGGCCCGGACTCACCGTGAGGACGCGGTTGAGCAGGAGGACACCCCGCTGCGCCCACGGGCTCAGATCGCCGCAGCTGGGCTGCGGGACACCGAGATCGCTGCGCAGCTCGGTGAAGATGTTCACGAGGCTCGGGGGCAGCGGCCGCACCTCTGGCGCGACCGAGAAGCTCAGCCCCACCGGGTGGCCCGGCGTGGGGTAGGGGTCCTGCCCGACGACGAGCACCCGCACGTCGTCGAGAGGCTGGGCGAAGGCGCGCAAGATCTGCGGGCCGGCCGGCAGGTAGCCGACCCCCGCGGCGACCTCTGCGCGCAGGAAGTCGCCGAGCGCGGCGATCGCGGACTCCTGGTCGGCGAGCGCGGCGGCCCACGACGGGTGGACGAGTTCACCCAGCGGCCGCGCGGTCACGGCGCCAACCTACCCGCAGGGTATGCCGTGTGGTCCCGGGAGTGGCGCACACGGCATACGAGTTCGGCCGGCAGATCGGGCGCGGGGCGGGCGCTCGCTAGGCTGCGAACATGCCCAGCGAGGACTCCGTGCGGCCGGAGCTGTTCAGCTATCTCGCGACCGATCCCATGGCGCAGTTGCTCGACATCGTCTTCGAGGAGATCCGCCCGGGCTATGCCCGAGCCCGGATGCCGGTGACGCACCGGCTGCTCAACGCCCCGGGCACGGCCCACGGCGGCGCGATGATGGCCCTCGTCGACGTCGTCCACGCGGCGGTGAGCAACAGCCACGGCGTGCTCGCCGTGGCCCAGGACGTCCACACGGAGTTCCTCTCGGCCGGCGTCGAGGGCGATGTCCTCGTCTGCGAGGGGGTCGAGCTGTCGCGGACCCAACGCACGGCCGTCTACCGGATCGACGTGCGGACCGCGCGTCCCGGGCACCCGGAGGGCCGGCTGCTCGCCACCGCCCTCGCCCGCGTCTTCCGGGTGGGCACCCCGCTGCTGGACGCCTCCGGCGAGGATGCGGAGGGATCGTGAGCGTGCCACCGGGGCGGCCGGCCTACCCGACGGTCGTCTTCGACCTCGACGGCACGCTCGTCGACACGATCGGGCTGATCGTCGCCTCCTACCAGCACGCCTTCCGTACCGTGCTCGGGCACCCGCAGGACGAGGTGCGGATCAAGGCGTGGATCGGGCAGCCGCTCATCCGGGCCTTCCGCGAGGTGTCGCCCGAGCACGCCGACGAGTTGTTCGCGGTCTACACCGCTTGGAACGAGGCCAACACCGAGCGGTTGATCCGCTCGTATGCCGGTGTCGACGGTCTCCTGCGCGACCTCGCCGCCGCGGGCGTCGCCGTCGCCGTGGCCACCTCGAAACGGTCCCATCCCGCGCGCTGGGCACTGCAACTCACCGGCCTCACCGACCTGGTCCCGGTCGTCGTGACGATGGAGGACACCCTCACCCACAAACCCGACTCCGCTCCGCTGCTGCTCGCGGTCCGGCGGTCCGGGGGCGAACCCGCGCGGGCGGCATACGTGGGGGATGCCCACGTCGACATGGCGGCCGCGCGCGGCGGGGGCCTCACGCCCGTGGGGGTCGCGTGGGGAGCCGGGACCGTCGAGGAGCTGAGGGCCGGCGGCGCGGAGACGATCGTCGACACCGTGTCGGCGCTGCGCAGCCTCCTGCTCGGCTGAGTTCCACCCCGTAGCACCCCAGGCACCCCACCCGTCACACTCGTCACAGATCCCCGGCGACGCGCCGGGATCGAATGACAGCCGTGTGATTCGGACCGTATAGTGATCGGGGAGAACGGGAGGGAATGCATGGCAGACACCGCAGAGCGGTTGAGTGCGGCCGTCGAGCCGCTGTCCGACCGCGACCGCGAGGTGCTGGCCTTCGAGCGGCAGTGGTGGAAATACGCCGGTGCCAAGGAGCAGGCCATCAAGGAGCTGTTCGACATGAGCGGCACCCGCTACTACCAGCTGCTCAACGCCCTGCTCGACAATCCGGCCGCCCTCGAGGCCGATCCCATGCTCATCAAGCGGCTGCGCCGGTTGCGCGCGAGCCGACAGCGCCAACGCAGTGCCCGCCGCCTGGGACTGACCCCCTAGGCCCACAGCCGCCGGACGCCCGCCGAGAGTCTGATCCGGCGGGCGTCCTGCTGTCGTGAGGCGGGTGGCTCGCTCGGGACTCAGGAGGATCCCATCCGCTGGCGGGCGCTGACCGTGGTCCCCCGTTCCGCGAGCACCGCGACGACGAGGGCGAGATCGTCGGCTCTGGGCAGTTCGTCGGTCACCCGGGTGATCTGTCCGCCGACCTGGGCGAGGGTGACCGGGACACGCGTCGTCCTCGCCTCGGCCAGCACCCGGTCGGCCACGACCTGCACCTCACCGGCCATGAGGCGCCGGGGAAGCAGCGCGAGCAGCGGGACCGGCGAGCCGGTGGGGCGTGGGCGCAGCCCGCCCCAGCGCAGGCGATCTCGGGTCTGGGCGGGCCAATGGTCCGACATGACAGGAGTCTGGTGAGGGTGGGTGATCCCCAGCCAACCGTGCGATGAACGCCCGGAAAAGGATGTGTGACCGAACACATCCGTGTTCGGTCACACACCGTGAACCACTTCTGCCCGTCTCGGCCGCGGCCGGCCGACGCCGTGCTAGTGCGAGGTTCCGGGCAGCCCGGGCTCGAGGTGCACTCCGGCCTCCTCGAGCAGGTGGGCGATCCGGGCGATGTCCTCGTCGGTCGCCTGCTCGTGGACCTTCTCCTCGATCATCGCGCGGATCTCGGCCTCGGTGATGAGTTCGTCGTCGTAGTCCTGTTCGACGAGCGACACGGCGACGTCCTCCACCTCGGCGGTCGTGAGTTTGCGGTGCAGGACGCCCATGAGAGCGATGTAGTCGCCCTGGGCGATGCCCTCCGGCCGTCCGGCGCGGAGCCAGTGGACCAGGCGCCGGCCGATGCCTTCCGTGTGCGGGGTCATGGGGTGGTGAACCTCACTTCGTGAAAGTCGGGAGGATGCCGGAGAAGCCGACCTTGTAGCCCAGGCTCGTGAAGATGAGCCAGGCCAGGCCGTAGACGACCAGGAGCAGGATGAGCAGGAGGACAGCGACGGCGATGACCTTGCCCACCGGCTTCGGCGGGTTGCCCTGGGCGGCCTCGCCGCCGCTGGCCATGGCCAGACCGTTGACGGCGATGGCGAAGAGCGAGGGGATCCCGGCACCGAGCAGCAAGCCGGCGAGCAGGACTCGCCAGGCACCGTCGAGCGCGATCGCGATGTTGTTCATGGGGATGGCTCCTGCGGTCAGTGCTGGACGTGGGTGATGGCCTCGGCGACGTGGGCGGCCTCGGGCTCGGCCTCCCAGTCCTTGCCGACGCTGTGGTGGTCGACCGGGTCCTTGCGCGAGCGCAGCCAGATGGCCAGGGACGCCGCGATGAGGATGACCATGACGACACTCGCGCCGACGAGGTCGGGGAGTGCGTGGCCGATGGCCAGCATGAGCCCTCCGACGACGGCGGCCGCGGGGAAGGTGATGGCCCATGCGGTGACCATCCGGCCGGCGACCGACCAGCGCACCTCGGCGCCCTTGCGGCCCACGCCCGCGCCCATGATCGAGCCGGAGGCGACGTGCGTGGTGGACAGGGCGAAGCCCAGACCGCTCGAGGCGAGGATGACCGAGGCGGTCGAGGTGTCACCGGCGAAGCCCTGCGGCGAGGTGATGTCGACGATCCCCCGGCCGAGCGTGCGCATGATGCGCCAACCGCCGAGGTAGGTGCCCAGGGCGATGGCCACGGCAGCCGAGACCTTCACCCACAGGGGGATCGAGATCTCCTGGGTGACGTCGACCTGACCGGCCGCGATGAGCGCGAGGGTGATGACGCCCATCGTCTTCTGCGCGTCGTTCGTGCCGTGGGCGAGGCCCACCATGGAGGCCGAGCCGACCTGGCCCCAGCGGAAGCGCGACTCGCGGAACTTCTCGCCCATCCGTCCGGTGAGCTTGAAGACGATCCGCGTGCCGACCATGGCCACGACGAAGGCGATGACCGGGGAGATGAGCGAGGGCAACAGCACCTTGCCCACGACACCGTCGAGCTTCTCGGTCGAGTGGCCGAGCCAGTTGACCGCGCCGAAACCGAAGCCGGCGATGGTCGCCCCCACGAGCCCGCCGAGCAGGGCGTGCGAAGAGGAGGAGGGCAGTCCGAGCAGCCAGGTGAACAGGTTCCACACGATGCCGCCCACGAGGCCGGCGAGGACGACGAGGAGCAGCAGCGTGCCCTGTTTGCCGTTGTCGCTACCGATGAACTGCGGGTTGGGCAATCCGGTCTTGGTCTGGATGCCGTCGATGACGGCATTGGTGATGGTGAGTGCGACCTTGACGGAGATGAGCGCTCCGACGAGGTCAAGTATCGCGGCCAGGGTGACGGCGGTCTTGGGAGAGAGGGCCCCGGTGGCGATGGAGGCGGCCATGGCATTCCCCGTGTCGTGGAAGCCATTGGTGAAGTCGAACGCCAGGGCCGTGATAACGACCATGACGAGGATGACGGTTGCGGTGGTCACGCGCCTCATGATGAGGGCGTGGCATAGATGGCCGGGAGACGAAGGTCCCGTGACGTACGTCTGAACACGCCGTGAACTGGCCCTGGGTGGCGTGCGTTCCGGTGGTGTTCACGCTTCGTTCATTTTGACCGTGAGATGGACGACACTGGCATCCCTCGGCGGCCGCCCGGGCAGGCGGCATACTCCGTGCTGCGGGCTGTCCGTCGCGGAGCCGGCGCCTTCGATCGGTGCAGGATCGAAGGCGCCGGCCGGTCGCGACCACCGCGACCACCGCGTATGCCGGCGGGCCGGTCACACGCGGCAGCTCTCAGGCGTTCGCCGTCACTTCTTCTTGTCGACGAACCAGGGAATGACGTGGTCGAAGGTGACCTGCTTGCCCAGGCCGGTGGCGACGATGAAGCTGATGCCATAGGCCACGGCGAGCAGGATGACGAGCAGGCCGATCCAGGCGAGCACCTTGCCGTAGGGCTTGGCGGTCTGCTCTCCGATGATTGCGCCACCGCCCTTGGCCATGGCCAGACCACGGACGCACAAGGCGTAGATCACCGGGAGGCCGGCGCCGAGCACGAGACCTGCGGCGAGCACCTTCCACGCGCCTTCGAGGGCGAGAGGGATCATGTTCATGAGCTGAGTGCCTTCTTCCGGGGGTCAGCGGGCGGAGGGCTGGACGTCATCCAGCTCGTGGTGCGGGTCGATGACATCGTGGTGCACCGTCGCGACCTCGGGCTTGCTGCCGTCATGCCATTCGTCGGTGACGTTGCGGTGGTCGACGACGTTGTGCCGGGACCGCTTCCAGATGTAGAAGGCGAGCCCGCAGAGGATGACCGTGACGACGATCGCCCCGGCCGAGCCACCGATGGCGTTGGCCAGCCAGTACATGAGGGCGCCCATCACGGCTGCGGCCGGGAAGGTGATTGCCCACGCGACGAGCATCCGGGCGGCCACACCCCAGCGAACGGACGCACCCTTGCGTCCGACACCGACACCGATGATCGAGCCGTTGGCGACGTGAGTCGTAGAAAGGGCGAAGCCCAGCTGGCTCGAGGCGAGGATCACGGTCGCGGACGAGGAGTCGGCGGCCAAACCCTGGCGCGGCTCGATGTCGACCAGGCCCTTGCCCATCGTGTGGATGATGCGCCAGCCGCCGAGGTAGGTGCCCAGGGCGATCGCCCCGGCTGCGGACAGCTTGACCCACAGCGGCACGTAGACGCCGGACGCGCTGACAGTGCCCGAGGCGACCAGGGCGAGCGTGATGACGCCCATCGTCTTCTGGCCGTCGTTGGTCCCGTGGGCGAGTGAGACGAGCGAGGCGGCGCCGACCTGACCCCAGCGGAAGCGGCGCTCGCCGAACTCGTCCTGCACCTTCCTGGCGACGATGTAGATGAGCCGGGTGGACACCGCGGCGACGATCATCGCGATGACGGGGGACAGCAGCGAGGGCAGGATCACCTTGCCGATGACGCCGTCGAGCTTGGTGCCGTCGCCGGCCCACTTGACGCCCGCGAAGCCCAGCGCGCCGATGGTCCCGCCGACGATTCCGCCGAGGAGGGCGTGCGATGAGGAGGAGGGCAGGCCGAGCAGCCAGGTGAACAGATTCCACAGGATGCCGCCGATGAGGCCGCCGAGCACGATGAGCAGGAGCATCGTGCCGCCGTTGGCCATGAGTTCCGGCTTGGGGATGCCCTTGGAGTCCTGGATGTTGACGACGGCGTTGCTGATCGTGAGGGCGACCTCGACGGACAGGAGGGCGCCGACGAAGTTGAGGACGGCCGAGAGGGCCACGGCGGCCTTCGGCTTGAGTGCGCCGGTGGCGATGGAGGCCGCCATGGCGTTTCCGGTGTCGTGGAAGCCGTTGGTGAAGTCGAAGGCGAGGGCGACGACGACGACCAAGGCGAGGATGAGGGTTGCGGTGGTCACCGCCGAAATGTGGAGGTCGCGAACGGCGCGTCACAAGGTCATTGGGCCCGATTTCCCACTGTTCCCCAAAGATTTCGGAACCCGTCGGACGTCATTCATCGAGCGGACCGTGCCAGTTCCTCCGGTGTTCACCCTCGGGGCGCGCGACGTCCCGCGGAGCGGCGTGGGGGTGGAGGATGACTCACATGTCGGAATGCCTCTTCTGCGCCATCGTCCACGGCTCCCTGGCCGTCGAGCTGGTCCTCGAGGACGAGGAGATGCTCGCCTTCCTCGACACCCGGCCGGTGTTCAAGGGCCACACCCTGCTCGTGCCCCGGCGCCACGTCCCGACCCTGCCCGACCTGCCCGACGAGCTGGCCCTGCCCTTCGTCGCCGCGTCCCGCCGGCTGGCCCGCGCGATGGTCGACGGGCTGGGCGCGCAGGGCAGCTTCGTCTGCCAGAACAACGTCGTGAGCCAGTCGGTGCCACACCTGCACCTGCACGTGATCCCCCGCACGAAGGGTGATGGCCTGCGGGGCTTCCTCTGGCCGCGGCTGCGCTACGACTCGCCCGAGGAGATGGGCGAGTATGCCGCCCGCCTGCGGTCCGCGATGGCCGACTGAGCCTCGCCGGCTGGACCCGGACGGCAGGCGGCCGGGCGGCAGGCGGGCCGGGCGGCAGGCGCCCGGATGCGTCGGGGTCAGGGCTCGACCCGCTCCGGGTGCGCGTAGACGTTGAACCGGTCGCCGCGGCTGAAGGCCACCAGGGTGATCCCCGCCTCCCGGGCCAACTCGACGGCGAGCGACGAGGGCGCCCCGACGGCGGCCAAGACTGGTATGCCGGCCAGCCACGCCTTCTGCACGAGCTCGAAGGACGCCCGACCGCTCACCTGCAGGACGGCGTCGGACAACGGCAGGGTGCCGTCGAGCAGCGACCGGCCCACGACCTTGTCGACCGCGTTGTGGCGTCCGACGTCCTCGCGCACGACGAGCGCGTCGCCGTGGGCGGTGAACACCCCTGCGGCGTGGACCCCTCCGGTTCGGGCGAAGAGGGCCTGCCCCGCCCGCAGCTGCTCGGGCAGGCGGAGGAGGACGCCGACGGCGAGCCGCAGGCGCGCAGAGTCTCGGTGGGTCGGCGGCGCCGCCCTGCGGACCTGGTCGATCGAGGGCGTCCCGCAGATCCCGCAGGCCGAGGTCGTCGTCACCCGCCGGGCGGCGCTCGGCGGCAGCGGCGGCATACCGGCCGCGAGGGTGACGTCGACGACGTTGAAGGTCTGCGTGCCCTCTTGGTCGGTGCCGGCGCAGTAGCGCATCGTCGCGATCTGCTCCGCGGTCCGCACGATGCCCTCGCCGACGAGGAAACCGGCGACGAGCTCGAAGTCGTGGCCAGGGGTGCGCATCGTCACGGTGAGCTCGACCCGGTCGCGCTCGCCCCACGCGGCCACCCGGATCTGCAGCGGCTCCTCGACGGCGACCTGGTCCTCCCGTTCGCGGGCGGGCGCGCCCACGGCATAGCCGAGGATGCGCACCCTCCGGCTCAGCCGCGTCCCGCCACTCGACCCGCCACTCGACCCGCCGCTCGACCCGCCGACTGACATGCCGACACGGTATGCCGTCCACCCCCCGAACGTGCCGCTGCGGCCGGTTCGGACCGCGTCTAGGGTGGTCCATCGTGCGCCCGTTCCTGCTCCTGGCGATCCGGGCCGAGGACGTCGCCGCCGAGGACGAATACGCGTCCATCCTGCGCCTGGCCGGCCTCGAACGGCACGAACTGCGCCGGATCCGGATGGAGCAGGGGTCGATCGGGTCGGTCGACCTCGCGGCATACAGCGGAGTGATCCTCGGGGGCGGGCCCTTCCAACGCAGCGATCCCGAGTCGGGCAAGTCCGACGCGCAGCTGCGGGTCGAGGCCGAGCTCGCGCGCCTCCTGGACCAGATCGTTGCCGAGGATCGGCCCTTCCTCGGCCTCTGCTACGGCGTGGGTGTGCTCGGCGCGCACCAGGGTGGGGTTGTTGACCGCTCCTTCGGGGAACCGGTCGGGCGGACCTCGGTCACCCTCACCGAGGCCGGTCGGGAGGATTCGCTGTTCGCCGGGCTGCCCGACACCTTCGAGGCATTCGGGGGGCACAAGGAGGCGCTCTCGGTGGCGCCGCCGTCGGTGACCGTGCTCGCGACCTCGCCGCAGTGCCCGGTGCAGGCCTTCCGGGTGGGCCGCAACGTCTACGCCACCCAGTTCCATCCCGAGCTCGACTCGGCCGGGCTGTGCACCCGGATCGACGCCTATCGGTCCTACGGCTACTTCCCGCCCGAGGAGGCCGACGCCCTCAAGGCCGCGGCGCGTGAGCGGGACGTCGTCCATGCGGTCGCCGTTTTGCGCCGCTTCGTCCGCCGGTATGCCGCGCGCTGACCTCCCGGTGGGGCCGGCAACTGCTCTCGTGGGGAGTTGTTGGGGGGGCGTTGGGCTGGGGTGGGGCCGGCAACTGCTCTCGTGGGGAGTTGTTGGATTCGGGGAGTCGGGCAGGCGGCGGCAGGGCGGCATACCGGCGCAGCGTTTGCACTCTCCCCATGAGAGTGCCAATAATGGCGTTAGCACTCTCCGGGTGAGAGTGACAGTCAGAGAAACCTGGTCACCCGGTGAGGCACGGTCCGTGGGCGCGGCAAGGAGCGCCTGTATGCCGTGCCGTCCGTCGCGGGCACCGCGTGATCACCACCTTCGATTCGCGTGGGAGGAACCACCCGAATGGCCAAGATCATCGCCTTCGACGAGGAGGCCCGACGGGGTCTGGAGCGGGGCATGAACACCCTCGCCGACGCCGTGAGGGTCACCCTGGGCCCCAAGGGCCGCAACGTCGTCCTGGAGAAGAAGTGGGGCGCTCCCACGATCACCAACGACGGTGTGTCGATCGCCAAGGAGATCGAGCTCGAAGACCCCTACGAGAAGGTCGGGGCCGAGCTCGTCAAAGAGGTCGCCAAGAAGACCGACGACGTCGCCGGTGACGGCACGACGACGGCGACCGTCATCGCCCAGGCCATGGTGAAGGAGGGCCTGCGCAACGTTGCCGCCGGCGCCAACCCCATGGCCCTCAAGCGGGGCATCGAGAAGGCGACCGACGCGGTCGTCAAGGCCCTGCTCGACTCGGCGATCGACGTCGAGACCAAGGAGCAGATCGCCTCGACCGCCTCCATCTCGGCCGCCGACGAGGAGATCGGCGCCAAGATCGCCGAGGCCATGGACAAGGTCGGCAAGGAAGGCGTCATCACCGTCGAGGACTCCAACACGATGGGCCTCGAACTCGAGCTCACCGAGGGTATGCGCTTCGACAAGGGCTACATCTCGCACTACTTCGTCACCGACCCCGAGCGGATGGAGGCCGTCCTCGAGGACGCCTACGTCCTGGTCGCCAACTCGAAGATCTCCTCGGTCAAGGACCTGCTTCCCGTGCTGGAGAAGGTCATGCAGTCGGGCAAGCCGCTGCTCATCATCGCCGAGGACGTCGACGGCGAGGCCCTGGCCACCCTCGTGGTGAACAAGATCCGGGGCACCTTCAAGTCGGTCGCGGTCAAGGCTCCCGGCTTCGGTGACCGTCGCAAGGCCATGCTCGGCGACATCGCCATCCTGACCGGCGGCCAGGTCATCTCCGAGGAGGTCGGCCTCAAGCTCGACTCCACGGACCTCGACCTGCTGGGCAAGGCCCGCAAGATCGTCGTCACCAAGGACGAGACGACCATCGTCGAGGCGTCCGAGGACCGCACGGCCATCGAGGGCCGGATCGCCCAGATCAAGGCCGAGATCGAGAAGTCGGACTCGGACTACGACCGGGAGAAGCTGCAGGAGCGCCTCGCCAAGCTCGCCGGCGGCGTCGCCGTCATCAAGGCGGGCGCGGCCACCGAGGTCGAGCTCAAGGAGCGCAAGCACCGCATCGAGGACGCCGTCCGCAACGCGAAGGCCGCGGTCGAGGAGGGCATCGTCGCCGGCGGTGGCGTCGCCCTCATCCAGGCCACGAAGGCGGCCTTCGAGACCCTCTCGCTCGAGGGCGACGAGGCCACCGGCGCCAACATCGTGCGGGTGGCCTCCGAGGCACCGCTCAAGCAGATCGCGGTCAACGCCGGCCTCGAGGGTGGGGTCGTCGTCGAGAAGGTCCGCAACCTGGGCAGCCCGCGCGAGGGCCTCAACGCCGCCACCGGCGCCTACGAGGACCTCGTCGCGGCCGGCATCATCGACCCGGTCAAGGTGACCCGGTCGGCACTGCAGAACGCCGCCTCGATCGCGGCGCTCTTCCTCACCACCGAGGCCGTCATCGCCGACAAGCCGGAGAAGAACCCGCCGCCGATGCCGGGTGGCGACGGCGGCATGGGTGGCATGGACTTCTGACGACGCCGCGCAGCGAAGCAAGTGGCGAGGAGGAAGTCCAGTAGGCATGGACTTCTGACGACGCCGCGCAGCGAAGCGAGTGGCGAGGAGGAAGTCCAGTAGGCAGGGACTTCTGACGACGCCGCGCAGCGAAGCGAGTGGCGAGGAGGAAGTCCAGTAGGCGGGGACTTCTGACGACGCCGCGCAGCGAAGCAAGTGGCGAGGAGGAGGTCCAGTAGGCAGGGACTTCTGACG
>WBZT01000068.1_pt1 | contig 86182 bp, 68 predicted proteins | sample 5204241 | NCBI WGS metagenome assembly WBZT01 (sample SAMN12344358, study PRJNA552823) | activated sludge metagenome | biome: Activated sludge suspended growth; feature: Nitrification reactor; material: Wastewater; isolation source: activated sludge from nitrification reactor of wastewater...
CCGGGTAGAAATAGTTCTTCCGGGCGAACCGCGACCACGGGGCGATCTCGCAGTTGAGTGCGAGGCCGATCCGGATCGCCGACTCGACGCCCTTCTCGTTGACGACCGGCAAGGCCCCCGGCAGACCCAGGCACACCGGGCACACCTGGCTGTTGGGCTCGGCCCCGAAGGTGGTCGGACAGCCGCAGAACATCTTGGTCGCCGTGCCCAGCTCGACGTGCACCTCGAGCCCGAGCACCGGGTCGTATGCCGCGATCGTCTCCTCGTAGGTGAGCACCTCGTCAGCCACCGTGCACCTCCTGCGTCGCCGGAGCGAGATCCGGGACCCGGTCGAGCAGATGCCCGCCCCAGCGCCCGATGAGGGCGCGCTCGAGAGCCGAGCCCACGGCATACAGGCGCTCGTCGCACATGGCCGGGGCGAGGATCTGGAAGCCCGCGGGCAGCCCGTCCTCGGCCGCGAGCCCGCTGGGCAAGGACATGCCCGGGATGCCGGCGAGGTTGGCGGGGATGGTCGCGACGTCGTTGAGGTACATCGCGAGCGGGTCGTCGAGCTTCTCCCCGATCCGGAAGGCGGTCGTCGGAGCGGTCGGCGAGACGAGGACATGCGCGGTCTCGAAGGCCCGCGCGAAGTCCTGGGCGATGAGCCGGCGGACCTTCTGCGCCTGGCCGTAGTAGGCGTCGTAGTAGCCGGAGGAGAGGGCATAGGTGCCCAGGATGATCCGGCGCTTCACCTCGTCGCCGAAGCCGGCCTCCCGGGACGCGGCCATCACCTGCTCGGCCGTCGGTTCGTTCACGCCCTCGGGCGCGACCCGCAGGCCGTAGCGCATCGCGTCGAACTTCGCGAGGTTGCTCGAGGCCTCCGACGGGAGGATGAGGTAGTAGGCGGCCAGCGCATAGGCGAAGTTGGGGCAGTCGACCTCGACGACGGAGGCGCCGGCCTCGACGAGCAGGGCAACCGCCTCGTCGAAGCGCTCCTGGACCCCAGGTTGGTAGCCCTCGCCGCGCAGCTGACGCACGACGCCGATCCGCAGCCCGGCGACGTCGGCCAACTGGGCGGCCCGGACCACCTCGGGCACCGGCGCGACGATCGAGGTCGAGTCGCGGGGATCGTGGCCACCCATGACCGCGTGCAGCAGGGCGGTGTCCAGGACGGTCCGACCGCAGGGCCCGGCCTGGTCGAGACTCGAGGCGAGCGCGACGAGCCCGTAGCGCGACACCCCGCCGTAGGTCGGCTTGGTGCCCACGGTGCCGGTGACCGCGGCCGGCTGGCGGATCGAGCCGCCGGTGTCGGTGCCGATCGCCAGCGGCGCCTGGAAGGACGCGAGGACCGAGGACGAGCCGCCGCCGGAGCCGCCGGGGATCCGGTCGAGGTCCCACGGATTGCGGCTGGGGCCGTAGGCGGAGTGTTCGGTCGAGGAGCCCATCGCGAACTCGTCCATGTTGGTCTTGCCGAGGATCGGCATCCCGGCCGCGCGCAGCTTGGTGACCAGCGTCGCGTCGTAGGGCGGCACCCAGCCCTGCAGGATCCGGCTGCCGCAGGTCGTCGGCAGCCCGGCGGTGGTGACGACGTCCTTCACCGCGACCGGCACGCCGGCCATCACGTGCAGGTCGGCACCGGCGACCCGGGCGTCGTCGACCGCGCGGGCCTGGGCGAGCGCGCCGTCGGCGTCGACGTGCAGGTAGGAGTGGACGGCCCCGTCGACGGCGGCGATCCGGTCGAGGTGGGCCTGCACGACCTCGACGGCGCTCACCTCCTTGCGGGCGAGGGAGTCGGCCATCCGGGCAGCGCTCCAGCGGACGATCTCGGGCAAGTGGGTCGGCGGGTGGGTCACGGTGTGGGCTCTCCTCGGGCGGGAGTTCGAGGCGGTATGCCGTGCGGCCGGCGGGTGACCGGGTGGACGGGCGGCATACCCCGGGCTGTGGGCGGGCTGGTCACTCCTCGAGGATGCGCGGCACGAGGAAACGCCCCGCCTCGGCCTCGGGCGCTCCGGAGAGTGCGGCCGCAGCGCCCAGACCGGGCCGGACCACGTCCATCCGGGTGACGTTGGTGAGCGGCATCGGGTGCGACATCGGCTCGACCCCCTCGGTGGGAGCCTGCTGCACCAACGCCACCGCGTCGAGGATGACCGTGAGTTCGCCGAGCATGCGGTCGAGTTCGGCCTCGGTGAGTTGGATGCGCGCGAGCATCGCCAGATGCGCGACGTCGTCGCGCGACAGCGTGGACATGCCCCAATCCTATGGGTGCGCCCGTGGCCCCCACCCCGGGATCAGCCACTCCCCCGGGTGAGCGGCGGGTCGAGCCGCACCTGGGGGCCGGCCCGGTAGAGCTGCGCCGGGCGCCCGGCCTCGCCCGCGGCATACCGGCCGGTGGGGACGAGCAGGCCGGGGGTCCTCGTCGCCTTGCGGTGGAAGTTGCGTGGGTCCAGGGCACTGCCCCACACGGCTTCGTAGACCTCGCGCAGGTCCGCGACGGTGAACTCGGCCGGGCAGAAGGCGGTGGCGAGCGAGGTGTATTCCAGCTTGGCGCGGGCCCGTTCGAGGCCGTCGGCGAGGATCCGGTCGTGGTCGAAGGCGAGCGATCCCGCGGACCCGTCGCCGGGCAGGTCGGCGACCGCCACCCAGCGCGCGGCCCGCGCGTCGGAGCCGGCGACCGGCGCGGGCAGGTCGGGGGCCAGGCACAGGTGGGCGATGCTCACCGTGCGCATCCGCGGGTCCCGGTCGGGCCGCCCGTAACTGCGCAGTTGCTCGAGATGCCCCACGTCGTCCGGTCCCAGCCCGGTCTCCTCAGCAAGCTCGCGGTATGCCGCCTCGGCCAGGTCCTCGTCCACCCGGACGAAGCCCCCCGGCAGGGCGAGCCGCCCCTCGTGCGGTGCCTCGCCGCGCTCGACGAGCACGACATGCAAGCGGCCGCCCCGGACGGTGAGCACGACGAGGTCGACGGTCACGGCGAACGGTGGATGCCGGGGTGCGTCGACGGGCTGCATGCCCGCATCCTAGCCGCTTTATCGTCGACTTGACGAGATGGACGGATTCCCTTATTCTCGTCGCATCGACGATAAAGGAGTTCGACATGGCCGACATCAGCCACACCCCCTTCGCCCGCCACCTGCGGGGCACGGCGACCAGCTACGTGCAACACCTGCGGCGGGGAGCCGTCGCCCACGAGGGCGTGGGCGCGGCCTTCTGGTTCCGCCCGCGCTCGGCCGTCCTCAGCGAGGTCCCGGTCGACGACCGCGAGCTGCCCCTGCTCGTGCACGCGCGCACCGCCGACTTCCAGGACGTCCTCGTGCAGGGGACGGTCACCTTCCGGTTCGCCGCGCCTGCCCAGGCGGCCAGCCACATCGACTTCGGCATCGACCCCCGGACCGGCCGCTGGCGCGGTATGCCGCTCGAGCAGGTCGCCGGCGTGGTCACCGAGACGGCCACCTCGCACGCGGTCGACCTCATCGCCGGGCTCGACCTCGCCCGCGCGTTGAGCGAGGGGCTCGGGCCGGTCCGCGAGGCGATCACCGCGGGGCTGCGCGAGGACGCCCGGCTCGCCGAGACGGGCATCCTCGTGCTCAGCGTCCGGATGGCGGCCATCCGGCCGACACCGGAGATGGACAAGGCGCTGGCAACCCCCGCCCGGGAGGCGATCCAGCAGGAGGCCGACCGAGCCACCTTCGAGCGCCGGGCGGTCGCGGTCGAGCGCGAGGCCGCCATCGGCGAGAACGAGCTGGCCAACCAGATCGAGCTGGCCCGCCGGCAGGAGCAGCTGGTCGTCCAGAAGGGTGCGAACGCCCGGCGGGCGGCGCAGGAGAGCGCCGAGACCGGCCGGATCTCCACCGAGGCGGAGGCTGCCCGCACCGAGCGGCTGGCCCAGGCCGCCGCCGAGGCGGAACGTCTCACCGGCGCGGCGTCGGCGCAGAGCGAGCGGGCCCGGCTCGCGGCATACACCGAGGTGTCCGAGGGCGTGCTCATGGCGCTGGCCCTCAAGGAGGCGGCCGCCCACCTGCCCGCGATCGAGCAGCTCGTCCTCTCTCCCGATCTCGTGAGCACCCTGCTCGCCCGGCTCACCGCGGGCTCTGCGGGTGCCACCGGCTCGCCGGCGAAGGCGTGAGCGGCGATGGCCGTCGCACCCCGCGCCGTCCTCGTCCACCGCGCGACCCTGCTCACCGAGTTGCTCGGCCGACACGGCACCCGCGGGCAGGTGGAGTTCTTCCTCCGCTCGCGGGGCCAGAACCTCGGCGCCCTCGACGAGGGTCACGAGCGAGTCGAGCAGGCCCTGCGCGAGGTGGCCGGGTCGATCCCGCTCGACTGGCGCCGGGCCACCGTCGAGCGGGCCGACCTCGCCGGCTTCCCGTTCGCCCCCGACGACGTCGTGCTCGTCGTCGGGCAGGACGGCCTCGTGGCCAACGTGGCGAAGTACCTCGAGGACCAGCCGGTCCTCGGCATCGACCCCGAGCCGGGGGTCAACGTCGGCGTCCTGGTCACCCACCGGCCCGGCGACGTGCGCGGCGCGCTCGCGCGGGCCGCCGCGCCGCCCGGCCCGGCCGGTCTGCCGGTGCGCCGGCTGACCATGGTCGAGGCGGTCGTCGACGACGGGCAGCGCCTGCGCGCGCTCAACGAGGTCTTCCTCGGTCCGGCAACCCACCAGACCGCCCGCTACCGGCTTGAGCCGGCGCCGGGGGTGACCGAGCGACAGGCCTCCTCGGGGCTGGTCGTCGGCACGGGGACCGGGTCGACCGGCTGGCTCGCCTCGCTCCACGGGGCCACGCACAGCGAGCTCACCCTGCCCGCCCCACGCGATCCGGCGCTCGCCTGGTTCGTCCGCGAGGCCTGGCCCTCGCCGACGACCGGGACGCGACTCACCGCCGGGATCGTCACCGAGCCGGGCGTCGAGGTCGTCGTCGAGTCCGACTCGCTCGTCCTGTTCGGCGACGGTCTGGAGGCGGACCGGGTGCAGCTCGGCTGGGGTCAGCGCGTGCGCATCGGCGTGTCGGACCGCACCCTGCACCTCGTGGCCGCCCCCGGCCGGTGACGTCCGCTCGGGCGACCAGTCGGGGCTGGGTCTCAGTCCGGCGAACCGGTCTCCAACAGCCGCTCGAAGGCAGCCTCGTCGAGGATCGGCAGGCCGAGCTCCCGGGCCTTGGCCTCCTTGGACCCGGCGCCCGGGCCGACGACGACCCAGTCGGTGTTCTTGGAGACCGAGCCGGCGGCCTTGCCGCCGCGGGCGAGGATCGCCTCCTTGGCCCCGTCGCGGCTGAACCGCTCGAGCGAGCCGGTGACGACCACCGTCCTGCCCTCGAGGGTGCGCGCGAGACTCACGTCGACCTCGTCGACCATCCGCACCCCCGCCTCCGCCCAGCGCTCGACGATCGCCCGGTGCCACCCGTCGTCGGGGGCGTCGAACCAGTCGCGCACCGACTCGGCGATCACCCCGCCGACGCCGTCCACGGCGGACAGCTCGTCCACGGTCGCCGCGCGGATGCCCACCATCGACCCGAAGTGCCCGGCGAGGGCACGGGCCGCGGTCGGCCCGACGTGACGGATCGACAAGGCCACGAGCACTCGCCACAGCGGCTGGCCCTTGGCCTTGTCGATCTCGGCGACCAGCCGGGCGCCGTTGGCCGAGAGGGCCCGCCCGTCGCGGATCGCCTCGGGCGGGTCGGTGCGTCTGGCCGCCCGGGTGTAGAGCGACACCTCGGCGACCTGCCGCTCGCCCAGGGAGAAGAGCATCGACTCACACGGCCCGCCGAGCTCGGGGTCGTCGAGCACCCCGGCCTCGAGCAGGGCCGCCGCGCCCTCCCACCCGAGTGCCTCGATGTCGAAGGCACCCCGGGACGCCAGCCCGAAGAGCCGCTCGCGCAACTGGGCCGGGCAGGAGCGCGCGTTGGGGCAACGGATGTCCTTGTCGCCCTCCCGCTCCGGGGCGAGCGCGGTGCCGCAGGACGGGCATGCGGTCGGCATCACCCACGGCCGCGTGCCGGGTGGCCGCAGCGCGAGCACGGGGGCGACGATCTCGGGGATGACGTCGCCGGCCTTGCGCAGCACGACGGTGTCGCCCGGGCGCACGTCCTTGCGGGCGACCTCCCACGCGTTATGCAGGGTCGCGTTGGACACCGTCGAGCCGGAGACGACGACCGGCTCCATGACCCCGAAGGGCGTCACCCGGCCGGTGCGCCCGACGTTGACCTCGATCCGCAACAGCCGGGTGTTGACCTCTTCCGGTGGGTATTTATAGGCGATCGCCCACCGCGGCGCCCTCGACGTGGCCCCGAGCAGCCGCTGCACGGCGATCTCGTCGACCTTGACGACCACCCCGTCGATCTCGTGCTCGACCGAGTGACGCTGCTCGCCGAAGTGGTCGACGAAGGCCTGCACCTCGGCGAGGGTGGCGACGACCCGCCAGTGATCGGACACCGGCAGGCCCCAGGTGCGCAGCGCGGCATACGCCTCGCTCTGGCGGGTGACCTCGAAGCCGCGCCGCGCCCCGAGGCCGTGCACGAGCATCCGCAGCGGGCGGCTCGCCGTCACGCGGGGGTCCTTCTGGCGCAGCGAGCCGGCGGCCGCGTTGCGCGGGTTGGCGAAGGGGGCGCGACCGGCGGCCACGAGCGAGGCGTTGAGCTCCTCGAAGGCGGCGACCGGGAAGAAGACCTCGCCGCGCACCTCGACGAGGTCGGGCAGGTCGGCCCCGGTGAGCACGCCGGGGATCCCCTCGATCGTGCGCACGTTGAGCGTGACGTCCTCGCCGGTCCGCCCGTCGCCGCGGGTGAGTGCGCGGACCAGCCGCCCGCGCTCGTAGAGCAGGTTGACCGCGAGACCGTCGATCTTCAGCTCGCACAGATAGTGGTATGCCGCCTCGCCGGCCTCGCGGTGCACCCGGGCGGCCCAGCCGGCGAGTTCCTCGGCGGAGAAGGCGTTGTCCAGGCTCATCATCCGCTCGAGGTGGTCGACGGCCCGGAAATCGGTGGCGAAGGCGGCCGCCCCCACCTGTTGGGTCGGGCTGTCCGGGGTCCGCAGACCCGGCCACTGCTCCTCGAGGGCCGACAGGCGGCGGACGAGCGCGTCGTATTCGCCGTCCGACACGGTCGGGGAGTCCTGGACGTGATAGGCGAATTGGTGCCCACGCACGGTCTCGGCGAGCTCGGCCCACTCGTGCCGGGCCGCCAGGGGTATGCCGCCCGCCTCCACGCTGCTGTCCACGCGGCTGCTGTCCACCCGCCCATCCTGCCCCACCCGGCGGACACCCCGACGGGCCGATGATCTCGACGCGCACGTCGGTACATATGGTGCATTTCGGTCACTCCAGGCGGCCAGTACACGCCCGGATTTGTCGGTAAGGCGTACCTGGCCGGAGACTTGGGGGGAGAATGTTTTCTCCAGTGCCTTCTTGATGCCGTTCCGACACCAGGGGTTCGACACGATGCGACGCCACCGCCAGACCACCACTCGGGTCCCGACCGTCCACGGGCCCGTGGTGGTCCGCCCGCGCGCACGTCACACCATGCTGCGCACCGGCCTGCTCGGCGTGGCCGTCTTCGGCCTGCTCGCCGCCTGCGCAACCGGCCCCGGGTCGACGGCCGGCTCTGATCGGTCGACGGGCTCCTCGGGCGTGGCCCAGCAGGCCGCCACCCCCGAGTCCACTCCCGAGCAGACCCCGACGGTCGCGCTCACCCCCAACGTCACCCCCGACTCGCCGGTCGCGATCGACACGGTCGTCTCGGTCAAGGCCACCGACGGAACCATCTCCTCGGTCGCCCTCACCTACAAGGACACCAAGTCCGTCGAGCAGACCGTCCAGGGTTCCATCTCACCGGACGCCGACACCTGGACGGCCGAGTCGCTACTCGAGCCCAATACGAAGTACTCCCTCGCGATGACCGGCCTGTCCGCCGACGGCACCACGCACAGCTCGACGAGCACGTTCTCGACCCAGAACCTCTCCGCGAAGCAGCAGATCACTGCCCGGATCAGCCAGAACGGCGGCACGGTCGGCGTGGCCATGCCGGTCGTCGTGCGCTTCGACGTCCCGGTCAAGGACAAGGCCGCGTTCGAGCGCAAGATGACGGTCACCTCCGACCCGGCGCAGCCGGGCTCGTGGGCGTGGTACGGCAGCAGTGAGGCGCACTGGCGACCCGTCACCTACTGGCAGCCGGGCACCAAGGTCACCGTCAAGGTCGACGTCAACAGCGTGCCCGCCGGCGGCGGCACCTACGGCAAGGCCTCCGTGACGGGCGGTTTCACGGTGGGCGGATCGCTCACGATGAAGGCCGACCTCAAGGCCCACCAGCTCTACGTGACCATCGGCGGCAAGCTCGCACGCACGATCCCGATCAGCGGCGGGAAGCCCGGCATGGAGAGCCGCAGCGGCACCAAGGTCATCCTCGAAAAGTCGCCGCAGGTGATCATGGACTCCGAGACGATCGGGATCAGCAAGGACAACCCCGACTACTACCGGCTCGACGTCAGGTGGGCCATGCGCGAGACCACGTCTGGCGAGTTCCTGCACGCCGCACCGTGGTCGGTCGGTTCCCAAGGCGTGGCCAACGTCTCGCACGGCTGCATCGGGATGAGCACGGCCAACGCCGAGTGGCTCTTCGCCCAGGTGAAGATCGGCGACCCGGTGACCGTCACGGGCACCGGCCGCTCGCTCGAGCGCGGCAACGGCTGGACCGACTGGAACGTCTCGTTCGACGAGTTCAAGAAGTACTCCGCGCTCAACGCCGCCGCCTGAGGCGGGGCTTCACGCGCTCGCCTGGGCCAGTTCCCGCGCGACGTCGACGCATGCCCGCTGCCGGGACACCGCCTCGGCGGGATCCGAACCGGCGAGCCCGCACGTCGGCGTGACCACGAGGTCGGCGAGGCCGCCCCGCGGCATACCGATGCGGCGCCAGGCGGCACCCACCGCGTCGGCGAGTTCGGCCGCGCGCGGCAGTTCGCCCGTGGCGGGCACGCACCCCGGGTAGACGCGCAGACCCTCCTCGGCGGCGACCGCGAGGCCCTCCCAGCCGCGGGGGGTGAGCCCGAGGGTGTCGACCGAGATGCCGCCGGCCCCGCATCGCCGCAGCAGCGGCAGCGGCGGATGGGGCGCGCAGCAATGGACGACGGTATGCCGTCCGCCCGCCGCCGCGACCACTTCCTGGAGCGCGGGCAGCGCCGCCTGCGGGTCGACCGCCCGAAGCTTCCCGAAACCCGAGGCCGTGGGGAGCCGACCGTCGAGGACGGCGGGCAGGCTGGGCTCGTCCACCTGCAGGACCAGGTCGGCGCCCGGCACGAGGCGCGCCACGGTCGCGAGCAGGCTGCGCACCCCTTCGGCGAGCGACTCGGCGAGGTCCCGGCAGGCCCCCTCGTCGACCACCGCACGCTCGCCACGCGGCAGCCACACCGAGGATGCGAGGGTCCACGGCCCGGCGACCGCGACCTTGAGCGGTCCGGCGTAGCCGTCGAAGGCCTCGGCCAGCTCGTCGAGATCCTCCCGCCAGAGGGCGCTCGTGCGCCGCGCGTCGCGCCCGGGACGATCGACCAGCCTCCAGCCGGCCGGCTGGAGGTCGACCGGCAGCTCGACGAGCAGGCCCGCCGCACGACCGACGAGGTCGGCACCGGGGCCGCGGGCGGGCAGCTCGGGCAGGTAGGGCAGGCCGGTCACGCCGGAGCCGGGCTCGAGGTCGCCGAGCAGTTCGCGAATGATCCGCAGCGGCTCGCGGACGTCGGTGCCCGGCCACGAGCCGATCCCGCTGGCGAGCGTCACTGCATACCTCCTGTCGACGGGCCCGGTATGCCGCGCGGCGCACCCGGGCGCGCGCGGACGATGGTCGCCGACCCGAGCACCCGGGTGCCGGCGTAGAGGACGACCGACTGACCGGGAGCGATCCCCCGGATGGGCTCGTCGAGCTCGACCCTCACCCGGCCGGTGTCCGGGTCCGCGCTCGCCGAGGCGGGCAGCGCGGCCCCGTGCGCCCGGACCTGGGCATCGACCCGCACCGGGCCGGCAGGCGGCGGGCCGCACCACCGCGCCGACTCGGCCTCGATGACCCCGGCCGTGAGCAGTTCGGCCGGGGCGATCGTCACGGTGTTGGCGACGACGTCGACCTCCCGGACGTAGCGGGGCCGGCCGTCGCCGGTCGGCTGGGGCAGCCGCAGCCCCCGGCGCTGGCCGATGGTGTAGCCGTAGGCGCCGCCGTGCGAGCCGACCACCGCGCCGGTCTCGTCGAGCACGTCGCCGGGGCGCTCCCCGAGGCGCCCGGCGAGCCAGCCGCGGGTGTCCCCGTCGGGGATGAAGCAGATGTCGTGCGAGTCTGGCTTGGCGGCGACCGCGAAGCCCCGCTCGGCCGCCTCCGCCCGCACCTGCGCCTTGGTGCTGTCCCCGAGCGGGAAGTGGGCTCCCGCGAGCTGGTCGGCGTCGAGCACCCCGAGGACGTAGGACTGGTCCTTGGCCGGGTCGACGGCCCGGTGCAGCTCACGGCCGGCGGGACCCTCGACGATCCGCGCGTAGTGTCCGGTCGCCACCCCGTCGAAGCCGAGGCCGACGGCCTTGTCGAGCAGCGCGGCGAACTTGATCCGCTCGTTGCAGCGCAGGCACGGGTTGGGGGTGCGCCCGGCGGCATATTCGGCGGCGAAGTCCTCGACGACCTCGGTGCGGAAGCGGGCGGCGAGGTCCCACACGTAGAAGGGGATGTCGAGCCGGTCGGCGACCCGGCGCGCGTCTGCGGCGTCCTCGAGCGTGCAGCAGCCGCGGGCGTTCTCGCGCAGCGTGCGCGCCGACTCGGCGAGGGCGAGGTGGACGCCGACGACCTCGTGACCGGCGTCGCGCATCCGTGCGGCGGCGACCGCCGAGTCGACGCCACCGCTCATCGCGGCGACGATGCGCATCAGGCGACTCCGGCCGCCCGCCGAGCGCGGCCGATCGCCGCGGGCAAAGCGGCCAACACGGCCTCGACGTCGGCGCGGGTGGAAGTGTGCCCGAGGCTGAACCGCAGGGCCCCGCGGGCCGCCCGGTCGGTGAGCCCCATGGCGAGCAGGACGTGGCTGGGCTGGGGCACGCCCGCCTGGCAGGCCGAGCCGGTCGAGCATTCGATGCCCGCGGCGTCGAGCAGGTAGAGCAGGGAGTCGCCCTCGCAGTCGGGCACGAGCAGGTGGGCGTTGCCGGGCAGCCGCGACCGGCAGTCCCCCGCCGTCCAGGCGCCCCCCACGGTGAGCCCCAGACCGAGTTCGAGGGCGCCCCGCAGGAGCCGGTCACGCAGGTGGCACACCCGGGCAGCCTCCTGCGCGAGGTCCGCCACGGCCCGGTCGAGCGCGAGCGAGAGCCCGAGGATGCCGGCGGCGTCGAGGGTGCCCGAGCGGATCTGCCGTTCCTGGCCCCCGCCCTGACTCAGCGGCACGACCTCGACGTCGCGGCGCACGAGCAGCGCCCCGGCCCCGGCCGGTCCGCCGAGCTTGTGGGCGGTGAGGCTGAGCAGATCGGCCCCGCTGGCCGCGAAGTCGACCGGCAGGTGCCCGACCGCCTGGACGGCGTCGGTGTGCACGGGTATGCCGTGCACGTGCGCCGCGGCCGCGATCGCCGGGACGTCCTGGATCGTGCCTACTTCGTTGTTGGCCCACATCACCGACACGAGCGCGACCGACGCCGGGTCGCGGTCGATCTCAGCGGCGACGAGGGCCGGGTCGACGACCCCGGTCTCGTCGCACGGCAACCAGGTCGGTTCGGCGCCGACACGCTCGGCGAGCGCGGTCACGCAGTCGAGGACCGCGTGGTGCTCGATCGTGCTCAGCAGGATGCGGCGGCGGCGTGGGTCGGCGTCCCGGCGGGCATGGAAGACTCCGGCGACCGCGAGATTGTCCGACTCGGTGCCGCCGGAGGTGAAGACGACCTCGCTGGGGCGCGCCCCGACCCGGGCAGCCAGCCGCTCGCGCGACTCCTCGACCACCCGGCGGGCCGCCCGGCCCGCGGTGTGCAGCGACGAGGGATTGCCCACCTGCATCCGCTGCTCGGCCATGGCCTCGATGACCTCGGGGAAGACCGGGGTGGTCGCCGCATGGTCGAGGTAGACAGGCACCCGAAGATCCTACGTCGCGACCGGAGACCTCCGGCGCGGTCGCCCGCCGGCATAGGGGCGGCGGGTCGGCATACGGTGAGGTCATGACCATGCCGCGTGTGCCCGCCGCGCTCACCGCCGCGTCCCTGCGCGGCTATGCCTCCCGCCTCCACCGGGCGATCGGTCCGGGGCACCACGTCGCCTCGCCGCTGGGCGCCTGGCTGCTGCTCGCATTGATCGCCCGCGCCGAGCGGATCGTCCCAGGCAGCGCCGGTGCCGACGCGCTGGCCGACGCGCTCGGGTGTCCACTGCCGGCGGCCGTCGCGGCGACCGAGGGCCTGATGGACCATCCGCATCCGGCCGTCCGCGCAGCTGCTGCCGCATGGGCGGCGCCCGAGCTGGTCGCCGACCCGCGGATGGGACGCTTCCTCGCCGATCTACCGTGCGAGACCGGCCCGATGCCCACGCAGGCCGAAGCGGACGCCTGGGCACGCGAGCGCACCGACGGCCTGGTCGAGCGCTACCCGATCGACCTCGAGCACCCGCCCGCGATCTTCACCATGGCCACCGCCCTGGTCACCCGGGTGAACTGGCTGGAGCCCTTCGACGTGGTCGCGGCCGAGGCCCTCGGCCCGGGCCCGTTCGCCGGCCGGCTCACTCACGCGATGCGGGCGTCCGCCGGATTCGGCCACCGGGTGCAGGTCGCGCAGAGCCCGGTCGGCCCGGTCGCCATCCATCGAGCCGTCGCCGACGGCCTGGTCGTGCTCTCCGTCGCGGCCCACCCCGACGTGCCCGCCGCCGACGTCCTCGACGCCGCCTATGCCGTGGCGTCGAGGCCTGCCGAGCCGGTGTCGCTGTGGGACCTGCCCCTCGGCCAGGGGCCGGCGTGGACGATCGAGGAGGGCCGAGGACCCGTGGTCGGCGGGCGGGGCGAGCGTGTGAGCGAGGTCGTCCTGCCGGCCTGGTCCGCGGGCAGCGGCCATGACCTCATGCGACTCGGTCCGGGGACGGGCTTCCAGGCGGCCGCGCAGTTGCTCACCCCGCTCTTGCCCACATCGGTCGGCATCCTCGCGGCGCAGAGTGCCGTCGCCCGGTTCCACCGCGAGGGCTTCGAGGCCGCGGCGGTCACGGCGGTCGCCGCCGGGAGGATCGGTGCGCCGCCCCGGGAGCTGGGCCCGGTCCGCACGGCCCGGCTGCAGTTCGGACACCCCTATGCCGTCCTCGCCCTGGCCACCGAGCCGATGCCCGAGCGCGGGCAGGGCCGGCCTGGCGGCTCTGTCGAGCCCGGTGGCGGGCCCTGGACCGACGTCCCGGTGTTCTCGGCCTGGGTCGCCGAGGTCGAGGAACCCGAGGCGGGCTGAGCCGATCCCGGCCGAATCGGGGCGTGCCGCGCCTTCTGTGCGGGCGGCATACCTAGCATGATGTTCCCCGTGCCCGAGCCGATGCCCTCCGCCGTCACCGCGGTCGATCGCCCGGAAGTGCGCGTCGCCGCCTTCTTCGACCTCGACGGAACGCTCATCCCCGGGTCGGCCAACATCCCGCTCGCCAAGGCGGCCTTCCGGGCCGGCCTCGTCAACGTGCGCGAGCTCGCCCTCGACCTCACCCGCAACCTCGCCTTCATGCTCAAGGGCTCGAGCGACGACACGTCCGCCAAGGTGCGCGACCGGATCCTGCGCGGGGTCCAGGGACATCGAGCGAGCGAGGTCGAGGCGCTCACCGACGGCTTCGTCGACGACCTCGTCGCGACGATCACCCCGACCATGCGGGAGGTGCTCGACGAACACCGGGCTGCGGGGCATGCCCTCGTGCTCGTCTCGGCCAGCCCCACCGAACTGGTCTCCCGGTTCGCCGCCGCCGCGGGGATGGACCTCGGGGTCGGGACGACGGCCGGTCGGGACGCCGACGGACGCTACGACGGCACCCTCGCCGGACCGTTCTGCTACAAGGAGGGCAAGGCCGAGGTCGTCCGCGCGCTCGCCGAGGAGCACGGCTTCGACCTGACCCGGTCCTATGCCTATTCCGACTCGGTGAGCGACGAACCGATGCTCGCGGTGGTCGGCAACCCGGTCGCGGTCAACCCCGACCACGAACTCCGGATGATGGCCCACGCGGGCGGCTGGCGGATCGTCGAGATCGGTCGATTACGGGTCGCGGTCACCCGCATGCGCCGTGCCGCGCATTCGACCGGTCGGGCCCCCGAGCGCGCCTATCGCCGGGGCCGGGCGAGCGTCTCCCGGCGCGGATCCGCCCAGGCCGCCGAATAGCGCGTCGTCCGCTTCCGGGCTCAGTGGCCCGGGTCAGCGCTTCGGGTCGTGCCTGAGGTCGCTGTCGAGGATCGCCATGAGCAACTGGTCGCGCCACTGCCCGTCGACCTTGCGCACCTGGCGGCGACGACCCTCGTGCCGGAAGCCCGCCTTCTCGTAGACCCGGACCGCGCGCTGGTTCTCCTCCGCGACATCGAGCGAGAGCCGGTGCAGGCCCAGCGGTCCGAACGCGAAATCCCGCACCAAGCAGGTCGATTCGCTGCCATAGCCTCGGCCGAAGACCTCCGGCCCCACGAGCGCGATCCGGAAGGTCATCGCCGCGTGTTCCTCGTCGAGTTCGAAGAGGACGACCTCGCCGACGACGGTCCCGTCATCCTGCCGGACGATCGCCCAGTCGGCCCGATCGCTGCGGGTGCGCGCCCTGGACAGACCCACCCGCGCGGTCTCGACGAGCAGGTCGGCCATGGACTCGGCCGCGTCCCCGACGAAGAGCGGTCGCAGGCCCTCGGCATGCTCGGGCCCCATCGGCTCCAGCCGCACCGACCGGCCGACGAGCGTGGGCTGGTCGGCCAGTAGCTGCGCGCGCACGCCGAGAGTCAACCAACCCGCCCGACCCGAGGCAAGGGCCTGACCAAGGGCATCTCGCCGCCCCGCTTCGGGGTCCGAGAAACGTGAGAGTCTGCACCCCCACGGGGTGCAGACTCTCACCTTGTCGCGAGGTGCGGGTTCCTCGCGTCGGGGCTCAACCCTTCGCGGCGACGACCGCGTCGGTGGCCTGCGGCAGGACGGCGAACAGGTCGCCGACCACGCCGAAGTCGGCGAGCTCGAAGATCGGCGCCTCCTCGTCCTTGTTCACCGCGACGATGGTCTTCGAGGTCTGCATCCCGGCCCGGTGCTGGATCGCCCCGGAGATGCCACACGCGACGTAGAGCTGCGGACTCACCTGCTTGCCGGTCTGGCCGACCTGGTTGCTGTGCGGGTACCAACCGGCGTCGACCGCGGCGCGGCTCGCGCCGACCGCCGCGCCGAGGGAGTCGGCGAAGGCCTCGACCTTGGAGAAGTCGCCGCCGGTGCCGCGCCCGCCGGACACGACGATGGCGGCCTCGGTGAGCTCGGGCCGTCCGGTCTTCTCCTTGGGCTTGGCGGCCACGATGCGCGCGGACTGGGCCAGCGCCGACGGGGTGAACGCGACGGACATCTCGGTGGCCGCGCCGGAAACTGCCTCGGGGGCGGCCGAGTTGGGCTTGACCGCGACGACGGGCACGCCGTGTCCGACCGTCGACTTCACCGTGTAGGAGCCGGCGAAGACCGTCTGGGTGGTGGCCACGCCGCCGGCCCCGTCGGACTGCACGTCGACCGCGTCGGTGATCAGGCCGGAGCCGAGCTTGACCGCAAGCCGGGCGGCGATCTCCTTGCCCTCGGGCGAGCTCGCCACGAGCACGGCCGCCGGAGAGGCGGTCGCGACGACGGCGGCGAGCGCTTCGGCCGCGGGCACGACCAGGTGCGAGGCGAAGTCGCCGTCGACGACATAGACCTTCTCCGCCCCGTATGCCGCCAGCCCCTCCTTCGCGGCGGCGAGCCCGGCACCGAGGTAGACGGCGGACGGCTCGCCGAGCCGCCGGGCGATGGTGAGCAATTCCGAGGTCGTCTTGCGCAGGGCGCCGTCGACGTGGTCGACCAGGACGAGAACCTCAGCCATGTCAGTGATCTCCTTGCTGTGTCGGTCGGCCGGTCAGATGAACTTGCGCTCGGCGAGGAAGCCCGCGAGCTTGCTGCCGCCGTCGCCCTCGTCCTTGACGATGGTGCCCTTCGCCCGCGGCGGGCGTGCCTCCACCGACGTCACCGTCGTCCAGGCGGCGCCCAACCCGACCTCGTCAGGGGCGACGCCGAGGTCGGCGAGCGTCCAGGTCTCCACCGGCTTCTTCTTGGCGGCCATGATCCCCTTGAACGAGGGATAGCGCGGCTCGTTGATCTGGTCGGTGACCGACACGAGGGCCGGCAGGGTGGCCTCGATGGTCTGGCTCGCCACGTCGCCGTCCCGCCGGGCGGTGATGCTGGCGGCGCCGACGGTGAGCTCGGAGGCGAAGGTGACCGCGGGCAGGCCGAGGCGCTCGGCGAGCATCGTCGGGACGACCCCCATGATCCCGTCGGTCGAGGACATGCCGGTGACGACGAGGTCGGGACGTCCGGCCTTCTCGATGGCCTTGGCCAGCAGCAGCGAGGTCGCGAGAGCGTCCGAGCCGTGGATGGCGTCGTCGAGGACGTGGATGCCCTTGTCGGCGCCCATCTGCAGGGCCTTCTTGATCGCGTCCGAGGCCTGGTCCGGGCCGATGGTCACGACGGTGACCTCGCCCTCGCCCGCCTCGACGATCTTCAGCGCCTCCTCGACGGCATACTCGTCGATCTCGGAGAGCAGACCGTCGACGTTCTCCCGGTCGGTCGTGTTGTCGGAGGCGTTGAACGTGCGCTCGGCCTGAGCGTCGGGCACGTACTTGACGCAGACGACGATGTTCATGGGTCGGACGTCCTCTTCCCGGTTGGCCTGAAAGGGTCGCCACCATCCTCGCAGGCGAGCCGGGGTGCTCCACCCCGCAACGGCGTGATGCCCACCACCTCGAGCCGACTCGGGGTCGTTGCACGCGGGAAACGCGCCGGAAACGCGCCGCACCTACCGTCAGGCCTCGTGAACACGGTCTTCGCGCGGTATGCCGCCCGCGAGCGCGCCTTCGACGAGATGTTCGAGGCCACCGCGGACGGCGGTGGCGTGCGCGCCCAATATGCGGCGATCCACGAGCGGATGCGCGAGCTCACGGCGGACGAGGTCCGCGCCCGGGCGGACTTCCTGTCCCGCACCTACGTCGAGCAGGGTGTGACCTTCGACATCGGGGGTGAGGAACGGCCGTTCCCGCTCGACATCGTCCCGCGCATCGTCGACCCCCAGACCTGGGCACGGGTCGAAGTCGGACTGGCCCAGCGGGTCCGGGCGCTCGAGCGCTTCCTCGACGACGTATACGGGCCCGGCGACTGCTTCCGGGACGACGTCATCCCGCGGCCGGTGGTCACCAGCTCGCCCCACTTCCACCGGGTCGTGGCCGGACTCGCCCCGCCCGGCGGGGTCCGGGTACACGTGGCCGGCATCGACCTCATCCGCGACGCCGACGGTAGCTTCCGGGTGTTGGAGGACAACGTCCGCATCCCCTCCGGCGTGTCCTATGTCATCACCAACCGGCGGGCGCTCACGAGCGCCCTGCCCGAGGTCTTCGCCGACCACCGGATCCGCCCGGTGCGGGCCTATCCGCAGCACCTGCTCGCCGCGTTGCGGGCCTGCGCCCCCAGCGGGGTCGCCGATCCCACGGTCGTCGTCCTCACTCCGGGAGTGTTCAACTCCGCCTACTTCGAGCACGCCCTGCTCGCCCGGATGATGGGCGTCCTGCTCGTCGAGGGCCGCGACCTGGTCTGCCAGGCCGGCCGCGTGATGGTCCGGACCGTCAGCGGGCTGCGACCGGTCCACGTGATCTACCGGCGGGTCGACGACGACTTCCTCGACCCGGTCCACTTCCGCGGCGACTCGCTGCTCGGCTGCGCCGGCCTGATCAATGCCGCACGCGCGGGGAACGTGACGATCGCCAATGCCGTGGGCAACGGGGTCGCCGACGACAAGCTCGTCTACACCTACGTCCCCGACCTCATCCGCTACTACCTCGCCGAGGAGCCGGTGCTGCCCAACGTCGACACCTGGCGGCTGGCCGAACCGGCCCACCGCGAGGAGGTCCTCGATCGACTCGACGAGCTCGTCCTCAAGCCGGTCGACGGCTCCGGCGGCAAGGGGATCCTCATCGGCCCGGCCGCCAGCACCGACGAGCTGGCCGTGGCCCGGGAGGCGGTGCTCGCCAACCCGCGTGGGTGGATCGCCCAGCCGGTCGTCCAGCTGTCGACGGTGCCGACGATGTCCGGCGGCACGCTGGCTCCCCGGCACGTCGACCTGCGCCCCTTCGCGGTCAACAGCGGCTCGGAGGTGTGGGTGCTGCCCGGTGGCCTCACCCGGGTCGCCCTCGGCGAGGGGCAGCTCATCGTCAACTCCAGCCAAGGCGGCGGGAGCAAGGACACCTGGGTGCTCGCCGACCCGGCCAACGGCACGGAGATCGAGCCGCCGCCGACGCCCCGCCCGAAGCCCGTCGACGGCACGGCGACGGTGCACCCGCGGGCGCGCAGCGTCGCCATCGACCACTCGCACCACGCCCAGATCGAGCAGCAACAGCAGCAGCGCCAGCGGGACCACCGGCCGGACGAGCACTCGGTGCGGCAACCGACCCGCCCCAGCGACGACCGGGAGCCCCCATGTTGAGCCGGATCGCCGAATCGCTCTACTGGATCGGGCGCTACCTCGAGCGGGCCGAGGACACCGCCCGGCTGCTCGACGTGCAGTTGCAGCTCGCGGTCGAGGACCCGGTGGTCGACCGTGGGGCAGCCGCCGCGGTGCTGCTCGGGGTGATGGGGGTCGAACACGAGGGGCCCGCAGACGAGGAGACCGTCATGCGCCTGCTGTGCCACGACCCGGACTCCCCGAGTTCGATCGTCGCGGCGATCACCGGCGCGCGCGAGAGCGCCCGCCGGTCGCGCGAGACGGTCTCGATCGAGATGTGGGAGGGCATCAACACCACCTGGTATGCCGTGCACCACGGCGAGCTCGCCCGGCTGCGGCCCGCGACGGCCTTCCGCTGGGTGCGGGAGCGCTGCGCGGTCATCACCGCCACCGCGGACGGCACGATGAGCCACGACCAGGGCTGGCACTTCCTCGTGCTCGGCCGCAGCATCGAGCGGATCGACATGACCGCCCGGCTCGTGGCCGCCGCGGCCGCCGGCACCTCCCCCACGTCGTGGTCGACCGCGTTGCGCGCCTGCGGGGCCCACCATGCCTACGTCCGCAGCAGCCACGACCAGGACTCCGAGCGCGAGGCCGCCGAATTCCTCCTGCTCGACCGGCCGTTCCCCCGCTCGATCGTGCACACCCTCGACACGGCGGTCGACGCCCTCGAGCGGCTCGAACCGCCGGACCGTCGCGGCGGCCTGGAGAGCGAGGCCACCCGGCTGCTCGGCCGGGCCCGGGCCGAGCTGGAATACCGCACGACGGGAGACATCCTCATCGATCTGCCCGCGCGGATGGCCGACCTGCAACTCACCTGCGGGCGCGCCAATCTCGCTCTCTCCCGTCGCTTCTTCGAGGGTGCGGTCGCGGCCGAATGGCACGGAGGACTGCGATGAGCGCGAGCATCCGGGTCGTCCACCGGACCGGCTTCACCTATGCCGGTGGCGCGACGGCCTCGTTCAACGAGATCCGTATGGTGCCCCGGTCCAGTCACGAGCAGCAGGTGCTGCACAGCCGGATCGACATCACCCCGGTCCCGTGGACCTACACCTACACCGACTACTGGGGCACCTCGGTGACGGCCTTCGAGGTCTTCGAGCGGCACGAGTCGCTGCAGGTGGTGGCCACGAGCACGGTCGACGTGGCACGGCATACCGCGCCCGAGCCGCGTCTGGGCTGGGCCGACCTCACCACCCGCAAGGTGACCGACACCCACTGCGAGATGCTCGAGGTGACCGATCGGGTCGCTCCGCCGCCGGACCTGCTCGTGACGGTCCAGCGGCTACGCGGGGAGTGCGCGAACCCACGCGAGTTCGCGCTCGCGGTCGTCGACCTCGTCCACGCGCAGGTGCAGTACGTCTTCGGCGCCACCGGCGTCCACTCGCAGGCCGGCCAGGCGTGGCGGCAACGCTCGGGGGTGTGTCAGGACATGGCGCATCTCGTGCTCGGCGCGCTGCGCTCGGTGGGGATCCCGGCCCGCTACATGTCGGGCTACCTCATGCCCAAACGCGCGAGCGAGCCCGGTGTCGCCTATGCGGGCGAGTCGCACGCCTGGGTGCAGTTCTGGGACGACGGCTGGGTCGGCGCCGACCCGACGAACAACGTCCTGCCCGGCGACCTGCACGTCGAGGTGGCGGTCGGCCGGGACTACCAGGACGTGTCCCCGCTGCGTGGGATCTTCACCGGCAGCCGGACCTCGGACATGTTCGTCTCGGTGGAGATGACCCGCCTGTCCTGACCGTCGGGCCCATCCGCTTGCGTCTTCACCCTTGCGCGACGTACATTTTTCTGTACAGGAGGTCAGATCGTGAAGACGATGAGTTACACCGAGTCCCGCGCCCGCTATGCCGAGGTGCTGGACAGCGTGACCGACGACCGCGAGGAGGTCGTCATCACCCGCGCCGGGCACGAGCCGGTCGTCATCGTCTCGCTCGAGGACTACGAGTCCCTCAAGGAGACGGCATACCTCATGCGCTCCCCGGCCAACGCCCGACGGCTGCTCGACGCGATGGAGCGCCTCGAGGCCGGCCGAGGCGTCGCCCGCGAGTTGCTCGACACCGACTGACGTGCTGCTGGTCTGGGACGAGAACGCCTGGGAGGACTACCTCTGGTGGCAGGCCCAGGATCGGAAGGTGCTCAAGCGGATCAACACCCTGCTGGCCGATATCGCGCGCAATGGCAACGAGGGCATCGGCAAGCCGGAGGCGTTGCGGCACGACTTCGCCGGCTACTGGTCCCGCCGGATCACCGACGAGCACCGGCTCGTCTACAAGATCGCCGGCGACGACATCCGCATCGCCGCGTGCAGGTATCACTACGGCTGACCCGACCGCGATGCTCGGCCCGCCGGTTGCGGACATGGGCCGGTGAAACACCCTGAGAGCGGCCCATATCCGACACCTGGAGGCGCGCGGCCTCGACGGTGCCCGCCGGTCAGTCGACCTCTGCCACCGCGAGGACGTGGAAGGCGGGCTCCTCGTAGGGATGGGCGGCCCGCAAGGCCGCGACGACCTCGGCCCGCAACGCCCGCGGCAGGACGACCTCGATCCGATCCTCGGCGACCCGCTCGAGCCGGCCGACCTGACCGACCGCCGGAGAGGCGCCGGCCAACGGCCGGAACTGCCCGGTCCCCGAGGTCACCCAGGCGCACTCGCGATAGTCGCCGACCGCTCCCGCCCCGGCGGCGAAGAGCGCAGCGAGCACGGCCCGCGACGAATCGACCGGCACATAGGCGACGAGGACGTCGAGCGGCTCGCTCACTTGCCCTCGAAGACGGCCTTCCCGGGACCCTGCTCGACGAACGAGGTCATCCCGATCGTCCGGTCCTGCGTGGCGAAGAGGCCGGTGAAGACCGACTTCTCGATCGCCAGGCCGGTGTCGAGGTCGACCTCGATGCCCCGGTCGATGGCCTCCTTGGCGGCCTTGAGCGCGAACCGCGGGCCGCCGACGAAGGAACCCATCCACGCGCGCGCGGCGGCGTAGACCTGGTCGTCGGGGACCACCCGGTCGACCAGGCCGATGGCGAGGGCCTCGGCCGCGTCGATGAAGCGCCCGGAGAAGACGAGGTCCTTGGCCTTGGCCGGCCCGACCAGCCGGGTGAGCCGCTGGGTGCCGCCGGCCCCGGGGATGATCCCCAGGAGGATCTCGGGCTGGCCGAGCTTGGCCGACTCCCCCGCGATCCGGAAGTCGCAGCACATCGCGAGCTCGCAGCCGCCACCGAGCGCGAACCCGGTGATCGCCGCTACCGACGGCTTGGGGATGCGGGCGAGCGTCGTCGTGAAGGAGTGCAGCCCCTCGACCGCCACCGCCATGTCGGTGTAGGCCATCGGCTGCATCTCCTTGATGTCGGCGCCGGCCGCGAAGACCCGCTCGCCGCCGTAGACGATCACCGCGGCGACGTCGTCGCGCACGGAGGCCTCGCGCGCACACTCCTCGATCTCGTGCTGCACCTGGAGATTGAGCGCGTTCATCTTCGGTCGGTCCAACCGGATCGTGCCGATGCCGCCGTCCACCTCGAGCCGGACGAATTCACCCATCACTGACCTCCGTCCTCGGGCGCCTCGTGGCGCCCCTGGTCCCAGGATCCGTAGAACGCCCCGACGACCTGGACGACCAGGTCGACCGACAGCTGGAAGAGCGCCGAGAGGTCGACCCCCGGCAGCACGACATGCTCGCAGGTGGCGATGAGGTTGCCCCCGGCGATGCCTACCTTGGCGACGTTGAGCTGGAGGGTGAAGTCGTTGCATCGCTCCAACCGGGCGAGTGCATCGTCGGGCACGGGTGCGCCGAGCTGCCACTGGCCGAAGACCCGCATGACCGGCACTTCGCCGTCGAAGCAGCGGACGAAGAGCTGCTGCGGTGGATCCCCCACCGTGAAGGCGACGTCCCCGTCCGAGTCGATCGAGGGGAGGATGCCCAGGTCCTCGCAGACGTCGAGCACGCGACCGCGCAGCGGGTGCTCGTCGGGGGGTGGCGGGAAGTTCGGCAGCGCCGTCGGATCCGTCATGCCCCCACCGTAGTGTCCCCCTAGGCTGGGGGGCATGTCGGCACGGTCTCTCCCCTCCCGGGACTACCCGCCCGCGCCGGGAGTCACCCTCGTCGAGGGCGGCGCCGAGGTCTGCGTCTACGCCGGCCGGGCCGACTCGGTTCAGCTGTGCCTCTTCGACCAAGGCGACCGCAGGGGCGAGTCGGAGCGTCGCATCGCACTGCCCGAACGGCTGTTCGGGCACTGGTTCGGCTTCGTCCCCGGTCTGGGCCACGGCCAGCGCTACGGCCTGCGGGCACACGGGCCCTGGGCTCCGCACGACGGGCTGCGATACAACCCGCACAAGCTCCTGCTCGACCCCTATGCCCGGGCGGTCGAAGGCGAGCTCACCTGGTCGCCGGCCGTCTTCGGGCACCGCGCCGGGCCCGACCTGCGCCCGGAGGACCTCTACCGCGCCGACGAACGCGACTCCGCGGCATACGTCCCGCGTGGGGTGATCGTGCGTGACGACTTCGACTGGGGTGACGACCGTCCGCCCGCACACGCGATGTCGGCCTCGGTCGTCTACGAGACCCACGTGCGCAACCTCACGATGCGCCTGCCGCAGGTCCCCGATCATCTGCGCGGCACCTATGCCGGTCTCGCCCACCCGGTGACCATCGACTACCTGAGCCGGCTGGGGGTCACCGCCGTCGAGCTGCTGCCCGTCCACTCCTTCGTCACCGAGCCCGAGGTGTGGCGCCGCGGCCTCACCAACCACTGGGGCTACAACACCCTCGGCTTCTTCGCCCCCCATGCCCGGTATGCCGCCGCGCGCGACCCGCAGGGGGTCCTCGACGAGTTCAAGGGCATGGTGAAGCTCCTGCATGCGGCAGGGATCGAGGTCATCCTCGACGTCGTCTACAACCACACGGCCGAGCAGTCGGCGCGCGGGGCCACGCTGTCCTGGCGCGGGCTGGACAACCGGTCCTACTACCGGCTCGACGGCCGCGGCGACGACATCGACGTCACCGGCTGCGGCAACACCCTCGACGTGCGCCATCCGGTGGTCGTCCGGCTCGTCCTCGACTCGCTGCGCCGCTGGGTGGAGGACTTCCACGTCGACGGATTCCGCTTCGACCTCGCGGTCGCCCTCGGGCGGGGCAAGAACGACGAATTCGACCCCGACCACCCGCTCCTGCTCGCGATGCGCACCGACCCGGTCCTGTCCCGGGTGAAGAACATCGCCGAGCCGTGGGACCTGGGCATCCAGGGCTGGCGCACCGGTCAGTTCCCGCCCGGCTTCAGCGAATGGAACGACCGCTTCCGTGACCGGATCCGCTCGTTCTGGCTCACCGACCTCGCCCGCAGCCTGGCCGGTCAGCCCGGCCACGGCGTGCAGGACCTCGCGACCCGGCTGGCCGGATCGGCCGACCTGTTCCACCACGACGACCGCGGGCCGATCGCCTCGATCAACTTCGTCGCGGCCCATGACGGGTTCACGATCGCCGACCTCACGGCATACAACCACAAGCACAACGAGGCCAACCACGAGGACAATCGGGACGGCTCCGACAACAACAACTCGTGGAACCACGGCATCGAGGGACAGATCGACGACGGCGTCTCGATGCTCCGGCACCGCTCGATGCGCAACCTGCTCGGCACCCTCCTGCTCGCCACCGGCGTGCCGATGATCAACGGCGGCGACGAGTTCGGCCGCACCCAGCAGGGCAACAACAACGCCTTCTGCCACGACGACGAACTCAGTTGGTACGACTGGGAGTTCAAGCCCTGGCAGGAGGACCTGCTCGCCACGACCCGGTTCCTCGTCGGGTTGCGCCGCACTCACCCCGTGCTGCGCAGGCGGATGCACTTCAGTGGCGGCCCGGTCCACCTCGACGGGTCCAAGGACCTCGAGTGGTTCGACGCGACCGGTCGACCGATGACCGTCGAGCGGTGGACCGACGAACGCGGCCACGTCCTGCAGATGTTCCTCAACGGTGCCGTGAGCGGCGACAGCTCGCTTCTGCTCGTCTTCCACGGCGGTGCCCACGAGGACCCGGTGACCCTCGGGCGGGGACCGGGCGTCACGGCATACCGGCTGCTGTGGGACAGCGCATGGGACCGCCCGCCGGCGCAGCCGCCGACGGTGGACCTGGACGAGCCGACGACCCTGCTGCCCTCGTCGCTGCGGGTCTACGAGGCCGTCACCGGCTGAGCCCGGTCAGGCGTTGGCGACGAGCCCGAGTTCGCTCGACCAGGCCAGCCCCTTGTGTCGAGGCAGGACCCGCACGGAATAGCCGAAGGACCCGGTGCGCGCGAGCGTGATGGTGCCCGCGAACTGGTGCCGATCGCCCTCGTAGCTCTCCGTGTGCCGCAGCTTGACCACGGTCGCATCGCGGATCACGTCGTCGCGGTCGGAGGCCGGCCCGTAGACGGCCTGCACCCGCACCTCGTCGGGCCGCAACGTGCCCAGGTCGACGTAGGCCCGCACGGTGAGCGTGTCGCCCACCTGCGGCGAGTCGGAGACGCCCGAGGACTCGACATGCTCGACGCGCACGCTCGGCCAGGCCGCACGGACCTTCGCCTTGTATGCCGCGAGGTCGCGCGCCCCTACGTACTTGGGGCCGTCGAGGGCCACGCCCGCCCGCGCCGCCGGGGCATAGAGCTGGGTGACGTAGTCACGGACCATCCGGGTGGCCTGCACCTTGGGGCCGAGAGTCTGCATCGTGTGCACGAGCATCCCTGCCCAGTGCAGGGGCAGCCCGTTCTCGTTCTGGTCGTAGAAGTGGACCCGGACCGAGTTCTCGATGAGGTCGTAGAGGGCGGCGGCCTCGATGTCGTCGCGCCGGTCGGGGTCCAGGACTCCGTCGGCGGTGGGGATCGCCCAACCGTTCTGGCCGTCGTACCACTCGTCCCACCAGCCGTCGAGGATCGAGAGGTTGAGCCCGCCGTTGAGGGCCGCCTTCATCCCGGAGGTCCCGCACGCCTCGAACGGCCGCAACGGGTTGTTGAGCCACACGTCGCAGCCTGGGTAGAGGACCTGGGCCATCTCGATGTCGTAGTTGGGCAGGAAGACGATCCGGTGCCGCACCGCCGGGTCGTCGGCGAAGCGCACCATCTGCTGGATGAGCTTCTTGCCGGTCTCGTCGGCGGGGTGAGACTTGCCGGCGATGACGAGCTGGACCGGCCGGGTGGGGTCCAGCAGGATCCGCTTGAGCCGGGCCGGGTCGCGCAGCATGAGCGTGAGCCGCTTGTAGGTGGGCACCCGCCGGGCGAAGCCGATGGTGAGCACGTCGGGGTCGAGGATGTCGTCGACCCAGCCGAGCTCGGCCGCGGACGCTCCACGCTCCATCCAGGACGTGCGGGTCCGGCGGCGGGCCTCGATGACCAGTTGCTTGCGCAGCTCGCGCTTGACCGCCCACAGGGTGTCCCAGTTGACCGAGTGCACCTGCTCCCACACCTGGTCGCGCTCGAGGTCGTGGGTGCCCAGCTGGGCGTCGAGCATCTCGAAGATCCGCCGGTCGACCCAGGTCGGTGCGTGGACCCCGTTGGTGATGCTCGTGATCGGCACCTCCTCGTGGTCGAAGCCCGGCCAGAGGCCGTCGAACATCTCCCGACTCACGTGCCCGTGCAGGAGCGAGACCCCGTTGGCGCGCTGCGCGAGGCGCAGCCCCATGACCGCCATGTTGAACATCCCCGGATCGCCACCGGGGTAGCTCTCCGCACCGAGCGCGAGCAGCCGGTCGAGCGGTATGCCGGTCATCGCGCAGTCGCCGCCGAAGTAGACGTGGATCTTGTCGGCGGAGAACCGGTCGATGCCGGCCGGGACCGGCGTGTGCGTGGTGAAGACGGTCGAGGCGCGCACGGCCTCGAGGGCCTCGTCGAAGGTGAGCCGGCGATCGCGGACGAGCTCGGAGATCCGCTCGACGCCGAGGAAGCCGGCATGCCCCTCGTTCGTGTGGTAGACGTCCGGCTCGGGAGCGCCGGTGAGCCGCGACCACAGCCGCAGGGCCCGGACGCCGCCGATGCCCAGGAGCAGTTCCTGCTCGAGGCGCCGGTCACCGCCACCGCCGTAGAGGGCCTCGGTGACGTCGCGGGCGGCGTCGTCGTTGCCGGGGACGTCGGAGTCGAGCAGCAGGAGCGGGACCCGCCCGACCTGCGCCTTCCAGATGTGGGCACGCAGCACCCGGGAACCGGGCAGGCGCACCTCGACCGTCGCGGGTCGCCCGTCGGCCTCGCGCAGGAGGGCGAGCGGGAGGCCGTCCGGGTCGAAGACCGGGTAGGTCTCCTGCTGCCAGCCCGCGGCGTTGAGCGACTGGGCGAAGTAGCCGGTCTTGTAGAACAGACCCACGCCGACGATCGGCACCCCCAGGTCCGAGGCGGACTTCAGGTGGTCGCCGGCGAGGATGCCCAGGCCGCCGGAGTACTGCGGCAGCACGTGGGTGATGCCGAATTCCGGGCTGAAGTAGGCGATCGCGTGCGGTGCCTGGCTGCCGGGGTCGCCCGCCTCGAGCTCCTGCGCCCACTGCTGGTACCAGCGCGGCGCGTCGAGGTAGTGGTCGAGGTCGGCCTTGGCCGCGGCCACCCGGGCCACGAAATCGCCATCCCGGGACAGCTCGGCCAGCCGGCCCGCGGACAGGCTCGCGAGCTGCGAGACGGGGTCCTGGTGACCCTCGACCCAGCGCCGCGGATCGATTCGCTGGAACAGGTCCCGGGTGGCGGGGTGCCACGACCACCGCAGGTTGAGCGCGAGGTCACCGAGGGCGGCGATCGGCTCGGGCAGCAGGGTGCGCACGTTGAAGCGACGGATGGCCTTCACCCGCGGAACTATAGGGGCTCGGGTCGAGAACGCCCGTACGCAACGCATAGAGTGACCACCTGATGGGAAAACGCTTACATACCGAGGTCGGACACACCATCCGGGCAACGCGGCGAAGGCGGGACCGAGTAGGTTCGGAGACGTGACCGCGACCCCCTCGCCCGCGACTGCGGCCCTGCCCTCCGGCCCCGCGCGCTCCCCCGGCCCGGGGAACCCGCTACACGCCGGGGTGGAACCCATCGGCCGGATCCCGGTCACCGAGATCAAGCCCGCCGTCGACGGCGGCCGACGACCGGCCAAATCGGTGGTCGACGAGGAGTTCTGGATCGAGGCCCGGGTCTTCCGCGAGGGCCACGACGCGGTGAACGCCACGGCGGTGCTCACCGATCCGGACGGGATCGACCACCACTACCCGATGACCTCCGTCAACGAGGGGCTCTCGTTGTGGAACGTCCGGGTGCGCGCGGACCGCACGGGCTGGTGGTCCTATCGGGTGGAGGGCTGGTCGGACCCGTGGGCGACCTGGGTCCACGACGGCACGATCAAGATCGAGGCGGGCATCGACGAGGCCCTCATGCTCGAAGAGGGCGCGAGAGTCCTCGAGCGGGCACTCGTGGCCCTGCCGGACTCGGCCACCCCGACCGACCGCGGGGAGTTGCGCGATGCCGTGAGCGCGCTGCGCGACGGCTCCCGCCCTCCCCTCGCTCGCCTGCGGGCGGCCACCTCTCCCGACGTGCACGCGGTCCTGGCCACCCACCCCCTGCGCGAGAAGGTGAGCCCGAGCGCGGCATACCCCTTGCTCGTCGAACGCGAACTCGCGCTCTTCGGCGCGTGGTACGAGATCTTCCCGCGATCCGAGGGTGCGACCTTCAACCGGAAGACCGGGAAGTGGACCTCGGGCACCTTCCGCACGGCGGCCAAACGGTTGCCCGCCATCGCGGCGATGGGCTTCGACGTCGTCTACCTCACGCCCATCCACCCGATCGGCACGACGGCTCGCAAGGGCCGCAACAACACCCTCGTCGCGCTGCCCGGCGACCCCGGCAGCCCGTATGCGATCGGTTCGCCGGACGGCGGGCACGACGCCCTGCACCCCGACCTGGGGACCTTCGCGGACTTCGACGTCTTCGTCGCCAAAGCCCGTCGGCTCGGGCTCGAGGTCGCGATGGACATCGCCCTGCAGTGCAGCCCCGACCACCCCTACGTGCGCGAACACCCGGAGTGGTTCACCATGCGGGCCGACGGCACCATCGCCTACGCGGAGAACCCGCCGAAGAAGTACCAGGACATCTACCCGCTCAACTTCGACAACGACCCGGCCGGCTCCTATGCGGAGATGCGCCGGATGATCCAGGTGTGGATCGACCACGGGGTGAAGATCTTCCGGGTCGACAACCCGCACACCAAGCCGGTCGAGTTCTGGCAGTGGCTCATCTCGGATGTGGCGTTGTCGCACCCCGAGGTCATCTGGCTGTCCGAGGCCTTCACCAAGCCGGCGATGATGCACACGCTGGCCAAGGCCGGTTTCCAGCAGTCCTACACCTACTATGCCTGGCGCAATCTCACGTGGGAGCTCGAGGACTACTGCCGCGAGCTCGCCGGTGACGCCGCGGCATACATGCGTCCCTCGTTCTGGCCGACCACCCACGACATCCTCACGCCCTACATGCAATACGGCGGGCCGACCGCGTGGAAGCTGCGAGCGGCACTCGCGGCGACCCTCGTGCCCACCTACGGGATCTACACCGGCTACGAGCTCATGGAGAGCGTGGCGCGGCCCGGGGTCGAGGAGCAGATCGACAACGAGAAGTACGAATACAAGGACCGGCACTGGGCCGACTACGAGCCCGGCGGACCCAAGGCCGGGCAGTCGCTCGCCCCCTATCTCACCCGGCTCAACGAGATCCGGCGAGCGCATCCGGCGCTGCGGTGGCTGCGCAACCTGCGCTTCCACCACGTCGACGACGAGAACATCCTCTGCTTCTCCAAGAGCCGCATCCTGCCCGACGGCAGTCGCGACACGATCATCGTCGTGGCCAACCTCGATCCCCACGGGATGCGCGAGTCGCTGATCCACCTGGACATGCCCGCGCTCGGATTGGAGTGGTGGTCGACGATGCCCGTCCACGACCTCGTCACCGACGCATGGTGGGACTGGCGCCAGGAGGCCTATGTGCGCCTGGGCCCCGACACCGAGCCCGTGCACATCGTCGAAGTGCGGAGCTACTGACGTGCCGGGAGCGACCTCGCCCCCGGCGGGCCGGTCTGACCCGGTCGGCTCGCTCGACCCGACCGCGCTGCGTGCGGACCCCGACTGGTTCCGCACGGCGGTCTTCTACGAGGTGCTCGTGCGCGCCTTCGCCGACTCCACGAGTTCGGGATCGGGCGACCTGCCCGGCCTCATCGCCAAACTCGACTACCTGCAATGGCTCGGCGTCGACTGCCTGTGGATCCCCCCGTTCTACGCCTCGCCGCTGCGCGACGGCGGCTATGACATCGCCGACTACACCGCGGTCCTGCCCGAGTTCGGCAGCCTCGCCGACTTCACCGAACTCGTCGCCCAGGCGCACGCGCGCGGCATACGGATCGTCACCGACCTCGTGATGAACCACACGAGCGACCAGCATCCGTGGTTCCAGGCCAGCCGCAGCGACCCCGACGGCCCCTACGGCGACTACTACGTGTGGTCCGACAGCGACGAGAAGTATGCCGGCACGCGAATCATCTTCGTCGACACCGAGTCCTCGAACTGGACCTTCGACCCGGTGCGGCGGCAGTTCTTCTGGCACCGCTTCTTCTCCCACCAGCCCGACCTCAACTTCGAGAACCCGGCGGTCGAGCGGGAGATCGCCGAGGTCGTCCGGTTCTGGTTGCGGTTGGGCATCGACGGCTTCCGACTCGACGCCGTGCCCTATTTGTTCGAGGAGGAGGGGCACTCGGGTGAGAACCATCCCCGCACGCACGCCTTCCTCGCGCGACTGCGGGCCATGGTCGACGCCGAGTTCCCCGGCCGGGTACTGCTCGCGGAGGCCAACCAGCTGCCGGCAGAGGTCGTCGACTACTTCGGCACCGAGGCGGCGCCCGAGTGCCACATGTGCTTCCACTTCCCCGTCATGCCCCGGCTCTACTACGCCCTGCGCAGCGAGACCGCGGCACCCATCGCCGACGTGCTGGCCGACACCCCGCCGATCCCGCCGGGCACGCAGTGGGGCACCTTCCTGCGCAACCACGACGAGCTCACCCTCGAGATGGTCAACGCCGAGGAGCGCACCGCCATGTACGGCTGGTACGCCCCCGATCCGCGGATGCGAGCCAACGTCGGCATCCGCCGTCGGCTGGCTCCGCTGCTGGACAACTCCCGGCCCGAGATCGAGCTCATCCACGCACTGCTCCTGTCGCTGCCCGGCTCGCCCTGTCTCTACTACGGCGACGAGATCGGCATGGGCGACAACATCTGGCTCAACGACCGCGACGCCGTCCGCACGCCCATGCAGTGGACCCCCGACCGAAACGCCGGTTTCTCGACGTCCGATCCGGGCAAGCTCTATCTCCCGGTCATCACCTCGCTCGTCTACAACTACTCGACGGTCAACGTCGAGGCCCAGATGGCCCACGGTTCCTCGCTCCTGCACTGGGTGCGCGCGATCTTGCGGGTGCGCTCGGCCCACCCCGTCTTCGGCATCGGCGACTTCCGCGTCGTGCCCACCGACAATCCCGCGGTGCTCGCCTACCTGCGCGCCGCCCCCGAGGTCACCGCCGGAGCCCGGACCGTGCTGTGCCTGGCCAATCTGTCGGCGCGCCCGCAGGCCGTGGCGGTCTCGCTCGCGGGGGCCCACGCCGGCCAGCACCTGCGCGACCTCGCCGGCGGCGCCGCGTTCCCGAGGGTCGGCCGGAGCGGACGGGTGCACGCCACGCTGGCCGGCCGGGGACACCTGTGGCTGCGCCTGGACGAGGAGGCAGTGGAATGAACGACCACGACCCGGGCTTCCCGCGCGAACTCGCCGACGCGCTCGGGTCGTGGCTCGCGCGCCAGCGTTGGTATGCCGGTCGGCCCCGCACGCCCGTCCTGCGCCGGGTCGGTGGGCGACGGCTCACCGACCCGCACGGTGCCGTCGCGGTCGACGTCCACCTCGTGCAGGACCGGTCGGGACCGGTGCCCGTCGTCTACCAGATCCCCCTCACGACACGCTCCGAGCCGCTCCCGCGGGCCGAGGCCTCCCGGGTCACCGTCCTGCAGGACCCCTCGGGCGGGCAGCGTCATGTCTACGACGGGCCGCACGACGCGGTCTTCGTCGACCTGCTCCTCGCCGCGGTCCTCGTCGCCGGCCCGGACGCGCCCCGCCCGAGCCTGCGCTCCTTCCGCGTCCTGTCCGGCGAACAGTCCAACACCTCGATCGTCTGCGAGCTCGAGGGCGCCGAACCGGTGATCGTCAAGCTCTTCCGAACCCTCGCTCCCGGCCCCCAACCCGACGTCGACCTGCCCGCGGCCCTCTCGGGGGTCGGTTCCCGTGACGTGCCCGACAGCCGCGGCCAGGCCCGTCTCGACTGGGACAGCGGCGAGGGCGGGGCCGTGACGGCATATGTCGCGGCCGCGCAGACCTTCGTGCCGGGTGTGCGCGACGCATGGCAGATCTTCCTCGACGCCGCGCGGGCGGACCGCGACGTCACCGCCGCCGCCAAGGCCCTCGGACGCACGACCGCGCGCCTGCACCGCGATCTCGCGCGGGCTCTGGGCAGGACGGCGGCCGGGACGGCCGCGCGCGACCGGTTGTGCGAGTCGATCCGCGAGCGCTATGCCGCCGCCGTCGCCGCCGCGCCCGAACTGGCCGAGGACCACGCGGCCGTCGACGCGATCCTCGCCGATCTCGTGGCGGCCGATCTGCCCATGCTGCAACGGATCCACGGGGACTACCACCTCGGGCAGGTGCTCGCCATCGACGAAGAACGCTTCCTCGTCATCGACTTCGAAGGCGAACCCCTGCGCCCACTGGCCCAGCGCGTCCTGCCCGACCTCGCCCTCCGGGACGTCGCCGGGATGCTGCGCTCCTTCGACTACGCCGCAGGCACGGTCGCCCGCGAGCTGGGCGCGCCCACGGCCCGCGACCGCTGGAGGAACGCCGCGACGGCCGCCTTCCGCGACGGCTACCACGAGGTCGCGGGACCGATCCCGGGTGGTCGACAGCTGCTGCGGGCCCTCGAGCTGGACAAGGCCCTCTACGAGATCGCCTACGAGGCGGGCAGCCGCCCGACCTGGCTCCCGCTCCCGCTGAGCGCAGCACACGCCCTGCTGGCCACCCGGCCGGACGGCATACCCGACCACCCACCCGCCGACGAGTCGACCACACCGAGGAGTCCCATGGAACCCGTTGCCACCCGCGCCCAGGTCGGCGACTACAGCGCGGTCGACGCCTTCCTCGAAGGCCGCCACTCCCAGCCGCACGACCTACTCGGCCACCACCTGGGCCCCGGGGGTCTCACGATCACGGCATACCGGCCGATGGCCCAGACCGTGCGCGCGCGCCTGGCCGACGGGACGATCCTCGACCTGCCGCACGTGAAGGGCGGGGTCTGGTCGGGCACGACCGGCCTGGTCGACCAGAGCCAGGACTACCGCCTGCTCGTGTCCTACGGCGACGGGGTCGACCACGAGCAGGACGACCCCTACCGCTTCGCCCCGACCCTCGGTGAGGTCGACCGGTTCCTCATCAACGAGGGCCGCCACGAGCAGCTGTGGACCGTGCTCGGCTCGCACGTGCGCACCTACGGCGGTCCGCTCGGCGAGGTCCGCGGCGTGTCCTTCGCCGTGTGGGCGCCCAACGCCACCGCGGTCCACGTCGTCGGCGACTTCAACGGCTGGGACCGCATCTCCCACCCCATGCGCCTGCTCGCGCCGTCGGGCATCTGGGAGCTGTTCCTGCCCGGCGCCGACGAGGGGATGAACTACCAGTACCTCGTCCGCGGCCAGGACGGCGTCGGCCGGCTCAAGGCCGACCCGATGGCCCGGTTCGCCGAGGTGGCGCCCAAGCAGGCCTCGATCGTCCACGAGTCGCACTACACGTGGGGCGACGGGGAGTGGATGGCCGCCCGGCGCGAGCGCGACGTCCACCACGGGCCGATGTCGATCTACGAGGTGCACGTGGGGTCCTGGCGGCAGGGGCAGTCCTATGCCCAGTTGGCCGAGCACCTCGTCAACTACGTCAAGGACCTCGGCTTCACCCACGTCGAGTTCCTCCCGGTCACGGAGCACCCCTACGTGCCGTCGTGGGGCTACCACGTGACCGGCTACTACGCCGTGTCCTCCCGGTGGGGCACTCCCGACGAGTTCCGGCTGCTCGTGGATTATTTGCACCGCAACGGGATCGGCGTCATCCTCGACTGGGTCCCCGGCCACTTCGCGACCGACGAATGGGCGCTCGCGGCCTTCGACAGCACGCCGACCTATGAGCACGGCGACCCGCGCAAGGGCTGGCACAAGGAGTGGGGATCACTGATCTTCGACTTCGGCCGGCCCGAGGTGCGCAACTTCCTCGTCGCCAATGCGACCTATTGGCTGGAGGAGTTCCACGTCGACGGCCTGCGGGTCGACGGCGTCGCCTCGATGCTCTACCTCGACTACTCCCGCCAGCCCGGCGAGTGGATCCCCAACGCCTACGGCGGCCGGGAGAACCTCGACGCGGTGGCGCTGCTGCAGGAGGCCAACGCCACGGCATACAAGCGCACGCCCGGAGTGGTGACCATCGCCGAGGAGTCCACGAGCTGGGGCGGGGTGTCCAAGCCGACCGATCAGGGCGGACTGGGCTTCGGCTTCAAGTGGAACATGGGCTGGATGAACGACGCCCTGCGCTATGTCGGGATGGACCCGATCTATCGGCAGTGGCATCACAACAAGCTGACCTTCGCGCTCATGTACGCCTACAGCGAGAACTTCGTCCTGCCGATCAGCCATGACGAGGTCGTCCACGGCAAGGGCTCGCTCATGCGCAAGGCGCGCGGCAGCCGCGAGGAGCAGCTGGCGACCCTGCGCGCGTTCGTCGCCTACATGTGGGCCCACCCCGGCAAGCAGCTGCTCTTCATGGGCTGCGAGTTCGGCCAGGAGTCGGAGTGGTCCGACGGGCGCAGCCTCGACTGGTGGCTGCTCGACCAGCCGCTGCACTACCGCATCCACGCCCAGGTCAAGGAGATGAACGCCCTCTACCGGGCCAATCCGGCGATGTGGGAGCTCGACCATTCCTCCGATGGCTTCCGGTGGCTCAATGCCGATGACGCGGCGCACAACACCTTCTCCTTCTTGCGTTTTGGCGCTGGCGAAGGGGACGCGCGGCCGGTGCTCGCGTGCGTCGCGAACTTCAGCGGCCAGACCCACGAGCCCTACCGGGTCGGCCTGCCCCGCGGCGGCCGCTGGCGGGTGGCACTCGACACGGCGGGGTACTACCCCGATGCGCCGAGCTCGGGCGGCATGGTGCTCGAGGCCGAGGCACAGCCCTGGGACCGCCAGCCGTATGCCGTCAACGTCACGGTGCCCGCCCTGTCCACCGTGTGGCTCGTCCCGGAAGACTGACGCCATGACCATGCATCCGCGGGCCGGCACGGTGGCCCAGCCCTCCGATCTCGTCGACGTCGCCCACCTGGTGACGGCCTACTACACCGAGGTGCCGGATCCGGACAATGTCGACCAGCAGGTCGCGTTCGGCACCTCCGGGCACCGCGGGTCCAGCCTGCGCACCGCCTTCAACGAGACGCACATCCTCGCCACGACCCAGGCGATCGTCGATTACCGGCGCTCGCAGGGATTCGACGGGCCGCTCTTCATCGGCCGCGACACGCACGGGCTGTCCGAGCCGGCCTGGGCCTCGGCGCTGGAGGTGCTCGTCGCCAACGACGTGACCGTGCTCGTCGACGACCACGACGGCTACACCCCGACCCCGGGCGTCTCGCATGCCATCCTGCGGGCCAACCAGGGCAAGATCGGCGGGGTGTCGGACCTGCCGGCCGGAGTCGGCCTGGCCGACGGGATCGTCGTCACGCCGTCGCACAATCCGCCCTCGGACGGTGGTTTCAAATACAACCCACCTCATGGCGGGCCGGCCGACACCGACGCCACCAAGGTCATCGCCGCCGCGGCCAACGCCTACATCAAGGCCGGGTTGGCCGGCGTCCAGCGGGTGCCGTTCGCGCGCGCCCGGGCGGCCTGCACGGCATACGACTTCCTCGGGACCTACGTCGAGGACCTGCCGCACGTGCTCGACATCCCGGCGATCCGCGACGCCGGGATCCGGATCGGCGCCGACCCGCTCGGTGGAGCGTCGGTGCAGTTCTGGGGGGCGATGGCGGAGCGGCTCGGCATCGATCTCACGGTGATCAACCCGCTCGTCGACCCGACCTGGCGCTTCATGACGCTCGACTGGGACGGCAAGATCCGGATGGACTGCTCGTCGCCCTCTGCGATGGCCTCGCTCATCGCCAACAAGGACGCCTTCGCGATCTCGACGGGCAATGACGCCGACTCCGACCGGCACGGGATCGTCACCCCCGACGGTGGGCTGATGAACCCCAATCACTATCTGGCCGTAGCGATCCAGTATCTCTACGGGGGCGCGCGGCCGGGCTGGCGCGGCGATGGTTTCGTCGGCAAGACCCTCGTCTCGTCTTCGATGATCGACCGGGTCGCGGCCGATCTCGGGCGGCGGCTGGTCGAGGTGCCGGTGGGGTTCAAGTGGTTCGTGCCCGGGCTGCTCGACGGGTCGGGGCCGTTCGGCGGCGAGGAGTCGGCCGGGGCCTCCTTCGCGAGGATGGACGGCTCGGTGTGGACGACCGACAAGGACGGGATCCTGCTGGCGCTGCTGGCCTCCGAGATCCTCGCCCGCACCGGGCGGACGCCGAGCGAGCACTATGCCGAGCTCACCGCGCGCCACGGCGCACCGGCATACGCGCGGATCGACGCGCCGGCCAACCGCGAGCAGAAGGCCAAGCTCGGGGCGCTCGCGCCGTCGGACGTGGCGGCGGATTCCCTTGCCGGAGAGCCGATCACGGCCAAGCTCACGGCTGCGCCCGGGAATGGGGCGGCGATCGGCGGGCTCAAGGTCGTCACCGAGTCGGCCTGGTTCGCCGCGCGGCCGTCCGGCACCGAGGACGTCTACAAGATCTACGCCGAGTCCTTCCGCGGCCCCGAGCACCTGGCCCAGGTCCAGGCCGAGGCCCGCGAGGTCGTCTCCGCCGCCCTCTCCGGGTGACCTCCTCCCCCTCCTCCCCCTCCTCCTCCTCCTCCCCCTCCTCCCCCTCCTTCCCTCCGGGAGTAACCGCTTGACTGGTCACCTTTCGCGCAAGTCGCCGCGCTTGTCACGGCATTCGCGCTCACGTGTGCACCTTTGCGCAGGGTGGGAGCGGTGAGCGCGGCCGCTGCAGCCGGCTCACTCGGCGGGCGCACGGCGCGTCCCGGCTGGCACGTGTGGGGAGTCGGCATCGCGTATGCCGTTTCCGCCCGGGCCGATTGCACGCGCCGCAGGGTCGGGGCCGTGGTCTTCGACGAGGCCAACCGGATACTCTCGACCGGTTACAACGGAGCACCGGCCGGGCGCCGGGGCTGCATCGAGGGTGGCTGCCCGCGCGGTGCCCTCGGTCACGACGAGCTGCCACCGGACGCCCCCTACGAGGACCCCGACTCCCCCGGCTTCTGCATCTCCATCCACGCCGAATCCAACGCCCTGCTCTTCGCCGACCCGGTCCGGCGGCGCGGCGGGTGGATCGCCATCACCCATCCGCCGTGCCCCGGCTGCCAGAAGCTGCTGGCCAACTCCGGCCTCACCACCGCCGTCTGGGCCGTGCGTCAGGACGGGCCGACGGTCGAGTGGACCATCAGCGCCCCAATGCCCACCTGGCCGACCATGTCCTAGGCGACCTCGCTCCCCCCCCCGGCCGGTCTCAGGCTCCCCGGTTCGGGCCGGTTTGGGGTGCCGGCCTGCCTAGTCCCTGCTCAGTCCTGCCGCGCGCGGCGGGGTGTGCGGCGGAGGAGCAGCAGGATCATCCCTCCTGCCAGGAGCAGCCCGAGCCCGATGGTGAGGATGGGCAGCGGGTCGGCTCCGGTGTGCGGCAGGGTGGCGTCGGTGACGACCAGGTCGGCCTGGGCATCGTTGTCCGTGGGCGTCGAGCCGGTGTCGGTCCCCGCGGCGGGGACCGGCCCGAGCGGGACGACCTCGTCGCCGTCACCCGGGGCCTTGTCGACGTAGGCCACGTTGCGCTGGGCACCGGACCCGGTCACCGTGGCGACCACGGTGATCTCTGGGCCGTCGAAGCCGGCCGCGAGGACCGTCCCGGCGACACAGGTGGTGCCGGTGCAGGTGTAGCCGGTGCCCGACATCGACACGAAGGTGAGCCCGGTCGGGAGTACCTCGGTGACCGACCAGCCGGCGAGGGCGTCGACCGGACCGTCGTTGTGCGGGGTGAGCAGGAAGCTCACCTGGTCGCCGGTGTGGATGGCGCCGGTGGTCTGCAGCACCTTGGCCAGCCGCAGGTTGTACTTCAACAGGCCCGCGTCGATGGTCGGGTCGTCCGGCGTGGTCGCCGAGTTCGTCCCGGTCGCCGGCGCCGTGAAGTTCACCTTGCCGGTCACCAGGTCGGCGTCGGAGTCGAGCGCCGCGTCGCCGGCCAGGTCGGTCGTGAACGCCGAGCCCGCGGGCTTGACGAACTCGATCGTGTAGTCGGCCCCGGCCAGCAGGTCGGTGAAGACGTAGAACCCGTCGTCGTCGGTCGTCGTCGTGCCCACCAGGACACCGTCGGCGTCGTAGAGGTTGACCACGACCCCGCTCACGGGCTCCTCACCGTCGGACTGCAGCCCGTCGCGGTTGGTGTCGAACCACACGTAATCCCCGACCGACACCAGCGTGACCAGGCCCGCGTCGATGGTCGGGTCGTCCGGCTCGTCGACCGAGTTGTCGCCGGTCAGCGGTGCCACGACGACGACCTTGCCGGTCGCCGGAGCGGCGTCGGAGTCCAGCGTGTCGTCGCCGTCGGTGACGTTCTGGGTCGTGAAGGCCGTGCCCTCGGGCTTGACGAACTCCACCGTGTAGGTCTCACCACCGATGAGATCGGTGAAGGAGTAGAACCCGGCCTCATCGGTCGTGGTCGAGTCCACCAGTTCGCCGTCGGCGTCGTAGAGGTTGACCACGACGTCGGCCACCACCGGCTCGCCCTCGGACTGCAGGCCGTCCCGGTTGGTGTCCAACCACACGTAGTCACCGATCGAGACGAGCTCGATGAGCCCGGCGTCGATGGTCGGGTTGTCCGGCTCGGACGTCGAGTTCTCCCCCGTGGCCGGAGCCACCACCGTCACCCGCCCCGTCGCCGGGTCGGCGTCGGAGTCGGTGGTGTCGGTTTCGACGTCGTTGCTCGCGTCACCGGTGGCGTCCTGGGTGGTCAGGATCGTGTCGGCCGGCGGGACGAACTCGACCACGTAGGTCTCCCCCGCCAGCAGGTCGGTGAACGAGTAGAACCCGTGCTCGTCGGTCGAGGTCGACGCGATGAGCGTCTCCCCGTCGGCGGCATACAGGTTGACCACGACCTCGGGCACGACCGGCTCGACCGCGACGTCGCCCTGCTGGCCGTCCCGGTTGCGGTCGTACCAGACGTAGTCACCGATCGAGACGAGCTCGACGAACCCGGCATCGATGGTCGGGTTGTCCGTCGCCATCGCCCCGGTGGCGTTGCCGCCGGTCGCGGGAGCGGTGAAAGGCACCTTCCCGGCCGAGGCCAACGACACGTCCGAATCGGTGCCCGCGTCCTTGTCGTCGGTCCCGTTCGCGTTGACCACCGGCGTGTAGGTGTAGCCGGCCGGCTGAACGAACTCGATGACATAGGACGCACCGGCCAACAGGTTGTCGAACCAGTAGTAGCCCTGGTCGTTCGTCGCCGTGGTGGCGACCAACGTGTTGCCGTCCGCGGCATACAGGTTCACCGTGACCCCCGGCAGCGGCGCTTCGACGTCGTCCTGGATCCCGTTGCGGTTGGTGTCGATCCACGTGTAGTCACCGACCGAGACCAGCTCGATCAGGCCCGCGTCCAGACCCGGGTTGTCGGCCACGCCCGGGTCACCGGCCACACCGGCAGTCCCGACCTGGTCGGTCCCCGAAGCCGGCGCCGTGAACGACACCGACCCCGTCGCGGCCAGCGGCCCGGTCACCACGGCGTCCGAGTCGGTCGCGTCGGTCGTCGGGTCGTTGGAGGTCCCGTTGGCGTCCGCGGTCGTCCACGCGTAGCCGTCCGGCCGCGCGAACGTCAGCGTGTATGCCGCCCCCGGCGTCAGGTCGTCGAACCAGTAGTAGCCATCGCCGTTGGTCGACGTCGTCCGGGTGGCCCCGGCGGCGTCGGTCAACGTCACCGTCACCCCGCCGACACCCGGCTCGCCGGCAGTCTGCAGGCCGTCGCGGTTGGTGTCCAGCCAGACGTAGTCGCCGACCGACACGAGCGACGCCACGGTCACCGACGCCTCGGCGTCGTTGTCCGTGTCCGCCGACGTCGTGTCCGTCGCCGTCGTCGGCACGATCAACGGCCTGGTCTCCCGGCCGTCCGCAGCCGACGGGGCGACGTAGGCGACGTTCTTCAACGAACCGGTGACGTTGGCGCCGATGGTCGCGGTCACCGTGATGACCGGGCCGTCCTTGCCGGCCGCCAGCGGGGCCTTCGCCACGCACGTGCCCGGCGTGGACGTGCAGTCGTATGCCGCCCCGCCGTCCATCGTCGCCAGCGTCAGACCGGTCGGCAGAACCTCGGTCACCGACCAACCGGTGAGCGCGTCGACCGGACCGTCGTTGTGCGGGGTCAGGGTGAACGTGACCGTCCCACCCTCGTAGTAGGGACCGGCGGGCACGAGGGCCTTGGCCAACGCGAGGTTGTAGGACACGATCCCCGCGTCGATCCCCGGGTTGTCCGCGAGGGTCTCCTCGGCCGTCGAGGTGGCCTTGTCGGCCCCCGTCGCCGTCGTCGTGAACGTCACCATGCCGGTCGTGACATCGGCGTCGGAGTCGGTGAGGTCACCGGTCTCGCTGTTGCTCGAGTCACCCGAGGCGTTCTGCGTGGTGAACGTCTCGGTGTCGGCCTTGACGAAGACGATCGTGTACTGCGTCGACGGGTCCAGGTGCTGGAACGAGTAGTAGCCGTCGGCACCCGTGTTCGTGGACTGCAACGGCGCACCGGAGGTGTCCGTGCCGGCATACAACTTGACGACCATCCCCACATAGGGCGACTCGCCGGCCGTCTGCAGACCGTCCCGGTTGGTGTCGTACCAGACGAAGTCACCCACCGAGACATAGGGCGTCACCGTCAACGGCGCGTTGGCGTCGTTGTTCGTCGGCGTGCCGCCGGCGGTGAACGCCGGCGTCGCGTCCGCCGACGTCGGCGGGGTCCCCAACGCGATGATCTCGGCGACGTCGGTGCCCGAGGGAGCGACATAAGCGAGGTTGTTCAACGTCACCGCGGTCGCCACCGGGTCGATGGTCGCCGTCACCGTGACCGTGCCCAGATCCGCACCGGCCGGGAAGAGCTGGTCGTTGGTGCACGTCAGCGTCCCCAACACACAGGCGTAATGCCCGTCCGAGCCGGAGATCCCCGTCGCGGTCAGACCCGCGGGCAGCACATCGGTCACCGACCAGTTGGCCAGCGCAGAAGCCGGGCCGAGGTTATGCGGCGTCAACGTGTAGGTCACCGTCTGACCCGGGCGGTACGGAGCCGGGGTCACCAGCGCCTTGTCCACCGTGAGGTCGTACTTCACCAAGCCACCGTCGAGCGTGGGGTTGGCCGTGATGTCGGGCGCCCCACCAGCGTTGCCGCCAACCGTCGGAGCGGTGAAAGCGATCGTCCCGTCGGCCGGCGCGACGTCGGAATCCTTCGCGTCCGTCGCAAGGTTGTTGTCGGTCACCCCGCCCGCGTTCTGCGTCGTCCAGCTGTAGCCGCCAGGCGCCGTGAACGTCAACGTGTATGCCGCCCCAGCCGCGAGATCGGTGAACCAGTAATAGCCATCGGCATTCGTCGACGTCGTGCCGACCGTGGCCCCCGTCGCGTCCTTAAGGACAACGGCGACCCCGGCGACACCCGGCTCCACGGCCGGGTCGCCCTGAAGACCATCACGGTTGGTGTCCAACCACACGTAGTCACCGATCGACACCTTGGGGACGATCGGGGTGTAGGCGACATAGGGGTCGCTGCTGCGGACCGGCCCGTTGCCGGTGGCCGCAACGCTCGCCACGTCGGTGCTGTAGCCCTGGACCCCGGTGAGGGTCGCCGCGCAGGTGAAGCCGGTGTCGGGCGGGAACGGGCCCGTCCACGTGGTACCCGTTGTCGGAGCCCCGTCGACCGCTTCGGAGAAGTCGCAGGTCAGGCCGGTCACCGTCGCCGGGGGGGACCCTTGGGTGAACGCGTCGGTGACGGTGACACCCGTCAGGTCGGTGGTCCCCGTGTTCCGGATGAGGAAGGACAGGCCAGTCGTCCCGTCGGGCAAGGTGGCAGCGGTGGCCATTGTGTTGGCGTCGTTGCCGGCGGCGTCCCTCTTGTAGATCTTGATCCCGTCACCCTCCGCGGAGCCCCCCACGTAGGAGGAGGACGCCGACGCGGAGAGGCTGGTCGGAGGGTTCTGTCCCTCGGTCACCTTCACGGTGTTGGCGTAGCGGATTCCACCGTCGCCACCCGGCGCCGCTGCGCTGCCCAACACCTCGAAGTAGTAGATCTGATCGGGAGCGAGCACGGAGGTGTCGACCGAGAAGGTCAGTTGCGTCGCGCTACATGAATAGCCGGTCAGCACCGAGAGGGGGTCGGCGATGTCCACGTAGACGGCCCCGGTGGGGGTGTAGCTCACTTTCCCGGCATACGCGAACACGCACGCGAACTTCCAGCCCGCGGGGGCCGTGTCCGTGAAGGTGACGAGCCCTCGACTACCCGCGGCGGTGCGGAAGTTCCACACGAGGCAGTTCGGCGTCGTGTCACGGCACTGGTTGGCATTCTCGTAGAACCACCCGTACTTCTGCGGCTCCGTGGGCGGGGGCTCGACTGGTTGGGGCTCCACCGTGAGGGTGGGCGTCGACGGGGTGATCGTCGTCGTGCCGATCACGTACCTGAGCGGATAGGTGCCTGCAGCCGAGCTGCCGGAGTCGGCTCCGAACTTGGCGATCGCACAGAGGTTGGTCACCCCCGCCCCGTACGGGGTGAGGGTGAAAGTCGCAACAGCAGGCGACGCGGAGGCAATCGTCACGTCGATGACGGGCGCGCCGGTGCCGTCGGCGATCGAGAACCCGGCCGGCCAGTTGGCCAACACCGCCGGCAGGGTGAGTGTGAACGAGTCACCAGCGCCCTGTGCGTCGGGCACGCAGAACGAGAAGGTCGACGTCACCGTCTCTCCCCAGCCCTGGGTGACGGTGTTGCGGTCCACGGCGACGGTGAGATTCGTGGGCGCGAAGCCAGCGGCGGACGCCCCCCGCGCCGGCAGCAGAAACACCACGCTGACCAACGAGAGCACGACGGAAAAGACAATTGAGCGCGTGCGCATGATTCCCCCCACATCGTCATTCATACACCTTGAACCGGAACGATACCAGGCGTCGCCCCCCCGATTGCCTGCTGCGTGGGGCGACGGCGCCGACCGAGCCCTCATCACTCCCTCGGTCCCGCCCCTTCAGGTGCGCGGCGAGGGCCACCCCGACGCTCAGCGACCGGCCCGCCGTGCCTGAACGCTTGAACCAGTAGGTCTCCGGACACTCCGGAGGACTCACCTAGGATCGCAGCCATGGATCAGCTGGCCGGCCGCGACGTGCAGACCCGCGATCCGGGCCTCAGCGCGACGGCCGTGGCCGAGCGAGTCCGCGACGGCCGCACCAACGACCTGCCCGCCCGCAGCGGCCGGACCGGCTGGGACATCGTCCGGGACAACGTCTTCACCCGGATCAACGCGATCCTCGGCATCCTGCTCGCGATCGTCCTGACGACCGGCCGGCTCATCAACGCGGCCTTCGGTCTGCTCATCGTCGCCAACAGTGCGATCGGCATCATCCAGGAGCTGCGCGCCAAGCACACCCTCGACAGCCTCGCGGTCATCGGCGAGGCCCGCCCGACGGTCCGCCGGGACGGGGCGGCGAGGCAGGTCGGGCGCACCGAGGTCGTCGCCGATGACGTCATCGAGCTCGGACCCGGCGACCAGCTCATCGTCGACGGCGAGGTGCTCGAGGCCGCCTCGCTCGAGGTCGACGAGTCCCTGCTCACCGGTGAGGCCGACCCGATCGTCAAGGCGCCGGGCGACCCGGTCATGTCCGGCAGCTTCGTCGTCGCCGGCTCGGGTGCCTACCGCGCGAGCCGGGTCGGCCGCGAGGCGTATGCCGCCCGCCTGGTCGAGGAGGCCGCGAAGTTCACCCTCGTCGGCTCCGAGTTGCGCGACGGGATCAACCGGATCCTCACCGTCGTCAGCTGGCTGCTCGTTCCCGTGGGCGCCCTCACCATCTGGACCCAACTCTTCGGGCTGGGCCGGCCCTGGCAGGACGGGATCACCGGCATGGTCGCCGCGCTCGTGCCAATGGTCCCCGAGGGCCTGGTCCTCATGACCTCGATCGCCTTCGCCGTGGGGGTCGTCCGCCTCGGCCGCCGGCAGTGCCTGGTCCAGGAGCTGCCGGCCATCGAGGGACTGGCCCGGGTCGACGTCGTCTGCGCGGACAAGACCGGCACCCTCACCGAGGCGGGCATGCGTCTGGCCGAGATCCGCCCGCTCGGCAGACCCGCGGGTATGCCGGCCCCGCTCGCCGGCTCGGGCCCGGCCGACGGGGACGGGGACACGGGCGGTGCACCCGGGGTTGCGGAGGTGCTCGCCCAGCTCGTGGCGACCGAGCCCAACCCCAACGCCAGCCTGGCGGCGATCGCCGAGGCGGTCGACCCGGTTGCCGGGGCTTGGACCGAGACCCACCACGCGCCGTTCACCTCGGCCCGCAAGTGGTCCGGCTCGACCTTCGCCGGGCACGGATCCTGGGTCCTGGGGGCACCGGACGTGCTCGCGGCCGAGGGCTCACCCGCCCGCGACAGCGCCGAGCGGATCGGCGCCCAGGGCCTGCGGGTGCTCCTGCTCGGCCGGGCCACCGCGACCGTGACCGACCCCGAGGCCCCCGGTGCGGTCACCCCGGCCGCGCTCGTCGTGCTCGAGCAGCGGGTCCGCCCGGACGCCCGTGACACCCTCGCCTATTTCGCCGAGCAGCAGGTCGAGGTCAAGGTCATCTCCGGCGACAACGCCCGTTCGGTCGGCGCGGTCACCTCCGCCCTCGGGGTCGTCGGCGGCACCGAGGCGCTCGACGCCCGCCGGCTGCCCGAGCCGGGCGAGACACCCGAGCCCGACGGCGAGTTCGCCGCGGCGGTGGCCCGGCATACGGTCTTCGGGCGGGTGACTCCGGACCAGAAGCGCGCCATGGTCGTGGCCCTCAAGGGTCGAGGGCACACGGTGGCGATGACCGGCGACGGGGTCAACGACGTGCTCGCCCTCAAGCAGGCCGACATCGGCGTGGCCATGGGCTCGGGCTCGCCGGCGACCCGCTCGGTGGCCCAGATCGTGTTGCTGGACAACGCCTTTGCCACGCTGCCCCATGTCGTCGCCGAGGGCCGGCGGGTGATCGGCAACATCGAACGAGTGGCCAACCTCTTCCTCACCAAGACCGTCTACTCGGTGCTGTTGGCGCTGTTGGTCGGGCTGGCGCAGCTGCCCTTCCCGCTGCAGCCGATCCACGTGACGATCACGGGCTGGTTCACCATCGGCGTACCGGCCTTCCTGCTCTCCCTCGCCCCCAACCACGAGCGCGCCCGGCCCGGCTTCGCCCGTCGGGTGCTGGCCCTCGCCCTGCCCTCGGGGGTCGTCGTCGCCGCGTGCACTTTCCTCACCTACGCCCTCACCCAGCCGGGCGCCGATGCGACCGAGCAGGCACGGATGCCCGCGTCGACGGCTTCGCTCGCGTGCCTCATCCTCGTCGCGACCTGGGTGCTCGCCGTCGTCGCCCGGCCCTACGAATGGTGGAAGGTCGGGCTCATCGCCCTGTCCGGGGCGGCATACGTGGCGATCTTCGCGCTGCCGGCCACGCGCTCGCTCTTCCTGCTCGACCCCGGCGACCCCGCGGCCATGAGCACGGGCCTGGCCCTCGGGCTGGCCGGGGCCGTCGCCGTCGAGGCGCTGTGGTGGATCCAGGGACGCGTGCGCGGCGAGCCGCGCAGGTGGTGGGTCCCCCGCGAGGACTGAGCGGCGGCCCGGCCCCGCGCGGGTCAGAAGAGGGCGCTCATGAGCGCCCGGCGGCCCTTGACCACGCGCGGGTCGGCGGCGCCGACCACCTCGAAGAGGCCGAGCAGGTGCTCGCGCACGGTGTTGCGCTCGTCGCCCGAGGTCGCCCGCACGGTGTCGACGAGCCGCGCGAACGCGTCCTCGACATGGCCGCCGAGCACGTCGAGGTCGGCGGCGAGCAGCTGGGCGGCGACGTCGAGCGGGTCGGCGGCCGCGGCCGCCCGAGCAGCCGCGAGGTCGACGCCCTCGGTCCGCTGGAGCAGACGCACCTGGGCCAGTCCCAGCGCCGCCTCCTCGTCACCCGGGTTGGCCGCGAGCGCCTGCTCGTATGCCGCGCTCGCACCAGCCAGGTCGCCACGCTCGATCGCGTCGTAGGCCGCGGCGATGTGCGCGGGCAGCTCCGGCTCCGGGGCGTCGTCCGGCGTGTCGCCAGGGGCAGCGGCGTCGCCCGCGTCGGACACGGCGACCCGGCCGGTCACGCCGTATTGGACGGCGAGCTTGAGCAGCTCGTCGATCCACGGCTGGGCCTCGGCGGCGGTGAGCGCACCGACGAAGAGCGGGACCGGCTGGCCTTGGACGAGCCCGACGACCGAGGGCACCGACTGGATCTGGAAGGCGCGCAGCAGCCCGGGGTTGGTGTCGACGTCGACACTGGCCAGTTGGAAGCGGCCGCCGTTGGCGCGGGCCAGCTCGGCCAGCACCCCGACGAACGAGCCCGACTCGGGCACCCGCCCCGACCAGAGGACGACGACGACCGGCACGCGCACGCTCGCGTTGGCGACCTCCTGGAAGGTCGCATCGCCGGTGGTGACCACCAGCGGGTCGGAGCCGACGCCGCCGTCGGCACCGCCGGCCGGGCCGGCCCCGCCCGGACCCACCGGTCCGGCGCCGCCCGTCCCCGGCCCCGTCGGCCCGCCGGGCCCTCGGCCGGCCCCGGCCGCGGGCCGCTTGAGCACGGACAGGTCGACGGCGCCGCGCAAGGCTGCGGCGGTGAGGGGGCGCTGGCTCATGGGGTCATTCTCGCGGATCGACGGCGCGACACGAACCGACCGGGCGCCGGCTCACCGGCCGAGGCCGCGCAGCCGGCCCAACCGGAGCCGCCGGCGCCGTCCGCACCGCTGACGCAGCCGGAGCCGCCGGCGTCAGGTGCCGGACGCGGCATAGAGCTGGTCCTCGGCGGCGACCGCCTGGGCCTTGCCGCTCTCCGGGACGACGAACGCGACCATCTCGTAGGAGTGCAGCTCGGCGCGGCTCTGGATGATGCTCTTGCCCGAGAGCACGGTGAAGGCCTTGGTCGGGGTGAGCGAGTTGGCCGTGCTGTCGGTGATGACGTCCTTGCGCTCGAGGACGACGAAGATGAGCGCGCCCTTGCCCGGCGGCAGCCGCAGCCCGCCGGCGACGCCGACCGGGGTGTGCGTGCTGCGCAGGGTGGCCCCGCGCGCGGCGGTGTGCACCTGGTTGCGCTCGGCGGTCAGCAGAGCCGCGGAGAAGGAGTCGGCGCCGAAGGGCGGGTCGACCGGGTCCTTGGAGGGGTAGGCGAGCGCGGCGGCATACGCGCCGAGAAGTGCGTCGGGGGCGATCGCCAACGGCCCCTCGCCGGGGGCCGCAGATCCGATCGCAACCCCTTCGAACTGGCCGACCGAGGCGCCACCGAGCAGCGACGCGGACGCGGCGATCCGGTAGCCCGCCGTCGGATCGGCGGCGGACAACAGCAGCAGGACGGGGGTGGCCGAGGTGGCCTTGTTGGCCGCCGCGATGATCGTCCGGGGGTATGCCGCGCCCCGCGAGACCGCGAGCACGACGGCCCCGGTCCCGGACAGCGCGAGGTCGCCGCGATCGGCGTCGCTGAGCGTCGAGGCGAGCTTGACCTGGGCCTGGGCCATCTCGAGGGCCTTGCCCGAGTAGACCGCCGCGCGCTTGGCGTCGCCGTCGGCGCCGGTGGCCGTGATCGCCGCCGCCTGGTCGGCCACGAGCTTGGCGAGGATCCCGGCCGCCGCCTGGGCGGTCTCGGCCCCCGCCGGGCGGGTCGTGGCCGGAGCCGACGCGGTGTCCGACGCGGTCGCGGTGGCGGACGCGCTCGCCGAGCTCGTGGCGGTCGAGGTCGACGCGCTTGAGGCGCCCTGGTCGGTGCACCCCGACACGGCCAGGCTCAACGCGGCGAGGGTGGCCAGCGACACGGGCGCACGCAGGCGAAACGACGAACTCATCCGGTGTTACCTCCCTGATTCGGCCCACCAGGGTAGGCACATCGCCGGGGGCACTGCCAAATCCACGGCATACCGGCGCTCGTGGAGGCCCTCAGAAGCGGGCCGGCTCCCGATAGACGCCCCACTCCTGCTTGAGCACTCCGCAGATCTCGCCGAGGGTAGCCTCGGCACGGACGGCGTCGAGCATGGCCGGGATCATGTTCACCCCGTCGTGGGCGGCCTGCAGCATCGCGGCGAGTCCGGCCTGCACGGCCGCGTCGTCGCGGGCGGCCTTGCGACGCCCGAGGACCGCCACCTGGTCGCGCTCGACCTCGTGGCTGACCCGGAGGATCTCCAGGTCGGTGCTGATCGACTCGGTGAGGCAGTTGACGCCGACGACCCGCTTGTCGCCCTTCTCCAGCGCGAGCTGGTATTGGAAGGCGGCGTCGGCGATCTCGGCCATGAACCAGCCGTCCTCGATGCCGCGCAGGATGCCCGAGGTGATCGGGCCGATCTCGTGCTCGACCTGCCCGCTCGCCGCCGTCGTGCGGCCCAGCACACCGAGGTCCTTGACCCGCGCGAAGATCGCCTCGGCCTCGGCCTCGATCCGGTCGGTGAGGGCCTCGACGTACCAGGAGCCGCCGAGCGGGTCGGCGACGTTGACGACCCCCGTCTCCTCCATGATCACCTGCTGGGTGCGCAGCGCGATCTCGGCGGCCTGCTCGGTCGGCAGCGCGAGGGTCTCGTCGAGGGCGTTGGTGTGCAGCGAGTTGGTCCCGCCGAGCACCGCGGCCAGTGCCTCGACCGCGGTGCGGACGACGTTGTTGTAGGGCTGCTGGGCGGTGAGCGAGACCCCGGCGGTCTGCGTGTGGAAGCGCAGCCACTGGGCCTTGTCGGTCTTCGCGCCATAGACGTCGCGCATCCAGCGCGCCCAAATCCGCCGCGCCGCACGGAATTTGGCGATCTCCTCGAAGAAGTCGACGTGCGCGTCGAAGAAGAACGACAGCCCCGGGGCGAAGGTCTCGATGTCGAGGCCACGCGAGAGCCCCAGCTCGACGTAGCCGAAGCCGTCGGCGAGGGTGAAAGCCAGCTCCTGTGCGGCCGTCGCCCCGGCCTCCCGGATGTGATAGCCCGAGACCGACAACGGCTTGTAGGCCGGGATGCGCTCGGAGCAGAACTCCATGAGGTCTCCGATGAGCCGCAGGTGCGGCTCGGGGGCGAAGAGCCACTCCTTCTGGGCGATGTACTCCTTGAAGATGTCGGTCTGCAGGGTGCCGTTGAGCACGCCGATGTCGACGCCCTGCCGTTCTGCTGCAACGAGATACATACAGAAGACCGGCACCGCCGGCCCGCTGATCGTCATCGACGTGGTGACGTCACCGAGGGGTATGCCGCCGAAGAGCACCTCCATGTCGGCCGCGGAGTCGATGGCGACGCCGCAGTGACCGACCTCGCCCAGGCTCATCGGGTCGTCGGAGTCACGGCCCATGAGCGTCGGCATGTCGAAGGCGACCGAGAGCCCGCCGCCGCCGCGCTCGAGAATCATCTTGTAGCGCTCGTTGGTCTGCTGGGCGTTGCCGAAGCCGGCGAACTGGCGGATCGTCCAGGTCCGCCCGCGATAGCCGGTCGGGTAGAGCCCGCGGGTGAAGGGGAACTCCCCCGGCCAGCCGATCCGCTCCATCCGCTCGCGCTCGGCGTCGGACTGCGGCTCGGGTATGCCGTGCAGCCCCGGCCCGTAAACCGGCTCGACCGGCATACCCGACAGGGTGGTGAAGTCCGCGTCGCGGACCTGGCCGCGGGCGGCCGACTGGTCGTAGCGGGCCTGCCAACGGGCGGCGCCAGAGGTCTGCTTCATGCACCGATGCTACCCGCCGCAGGGACGAGATACTAGGACGTCCTAGTAAATCTCCGCCACACCCGGATCCGCCGGGCCGGTGTGCTCGGCCGGCTCGGTGAAGTCGCCCCGAGCCGCGCGGACCGTCCGCAGCAGGTCGAACAGGCGGTCCTGCTCGGCGGGAGTGAGCATCCCCAGGCCGAAGCCGCCGTCGACGAGGTCGCTCGTCGCGGCCTCCATGACCTCGCGGCCCCGGTCGGTGATCGCGGCCAGCGTGCCCCGACCGTCGCGGGGGTTGGGCAACCGCTCGACCAGGCCGGCCGCGGCCAGCCGCTGGACGGTGTTGGTCGCCGAGGTCGGGTGGACCATGAGCCGCTCCCCGACCGTGCTCATCGGCAGCCGGCCGCCCCGGGTGAAGGCGAGCAGCACGAGCACCTCGTAGCGGGCGAAGGTCAGCCCATGCACCCCGACGATCGCGTCGAAGTCGGCCAGCAGGGCCTGCTGCACCCGCATGATCGACGTCGCCGCCGCCATGGCCGGCACCTGCGCATCCGGCCCCCAGCGGGCGCGCCACAGCGCCGCAGCGCGGCGGATCGGGTCGAACGGCAGGGCCACAACCGCAGAGTATGCCGCGCCCCGCCCCCCCGGCCGCGCACCGCAGGTCCCGCTCGCGGCATACCCCGCCATCGACGGATGCGTCGTCGTCGGATCGACGCTCGCCAAGGACAGGAAGGTCGGCCGTCGATGGCGGAGCAGCCGGGGACGGACCCGGTCAGCCGCGGCGGTAGAGGGTGGCGACGACGTCTTCCACGTCGGGCTCCTCGATCGACAGATCGACGACGCCGGCCCGCGCCGACACCGCCGCGAGCAGGTGGGCGGCGCTGACCCGGGCGGGGTCGAAGGCGATCCGCTGACGCACCCCACGCCCCTCGGAGCCGAGATGTCGCACGCCCGCGATGCCGAGGTCACCGAGATCCGGATGGGCCGCGTCGAGGTCGACGACGAGCACCCGCCCGAGCCCGGCGGCCGCGGCGAGCCCCGCCAGGGTGCCGTCGAAGGCGAGCCGCCCCTTGTCGACGAGCAGGACTCTCTCGCAAAGCCGTTCGATGTCGCCCATGTCATGGCTGGCCAACAACAGGGTGGTCCCATTGGCGACCCGCTCCTCGCGCAGGAAGTCCCGCAGCCGCTGCTTGGAGACCACGTCCAGCCCGATGGTCGGCTCGTCGAGCACGACCAGGCGCGGGCGGTGGAGCAGGGCCGCGGCGACCTCGGCGCGCATGCGCTGGCCCAGTGACAGCTGCCGCACGGGCTGGTCGAGGAACTCCCCCAGTTCAAGCCGCTCGACCAGCTCGGCGAGCCGCGCGTCGCGATCCGCGCCGGCCAACCGGTGGATCGCTGCGAGGATGGCGAAGGAGTCGCGGGTGGGCAGGTCCCACCACAGCTGCGAGCGCTGGCCGAAGACGACGCCCACCTGCCGGCTCAGGGCGATCCGCTCGCGCACCGGGTCGAGGCCGCACGTGCGCACCCTGCCCGCCGAGGCGACGAGGATGCCGGTGAGCAGCTTGATCGTCGTCGACTTGCCGGCGCCGTTGGCCCCGATATAGCCGACGGCCGCCCCCGGCCCCACCGTGAAGGACACCGCATCGAGGGCCCGCAGCACCGGCTTGCCACGCCGGCGGAAATCCCTGGTCAGGCCCACGCATTCGATGATCAGCCGGGTCATCAGCCCCCTCCGCTCTGATAGTGCCGCGAGCCCCACCGCCACACCAGCAGGCCGACGACCCACACGGCAACCGCCACGAATGGCGCACACCAGGCCGACCAGGCAGGGAAGCCCGGTGCCCCGGGCAGCCCCAGCAGCCAGACCGTGGGCAGATAGGCGACGAAGGTCACCGGCACGACCCACCCGAAGACCAGCCGCAGCGCCGGCGAGAGCACCGGGAGTGGCTGCGTCGCGGCATACGAGCCGCCGTAGGTGAAGGCGTTGGCGAACTCCGGGGCGTTGACGAGGAAGAACTGCAGGCCCGCGGCCCAGACGAACAGCCCGGCGAAGATCGCCGTCCCCGAGAGGACGGACAGGACGAGCAGCAGCACCGCGACGGGACTCCACGCGACGCCCGCGACGACCAGCCCATAGCCGAGTGCGCCCACCCCGACGGTGAGCCGACCGAGCCGTCGCAGCGAGATGTCGCTCGCGAGCAGCTGGGCGAGCACTGGTTGGGGCCGCAGATAGAAGGCCTCGAGCCGCCCCTCGCGCAGATAGGTCGGCAGGTTGTCCAGATGCCCGGCCACCATGTCGGCCAGCGACCAGCACACGTTGGCCAGCCCGAAGAGCAGAGTCATCGCGGGCAGGTCCAGCCCGCCGAGCACTCGAACGGCACGGACGATCACCCACATCTCGGCGAACTCGACGAAGCCGATGAGCACGGCGCTGGTGACGTCGAGGGCGAACGACATCCGATAGACCCGCTGGGCGCGCACCCGCGAGGCGAGCACGGCCCGATAGGGAGCCCAGACCCCGGGCCGCGACCGGGTGTCGACTCGCACGAGGGTCGGGTCAGCCACCCTGGACCACCAGCTTGCGCCGCCCGGCCGCGAGCATGACCCGGCCGAGGGCGATCGTCGCCACGACCCAGGCCGCCTGCACGACGACCAGCCGCACGGCCTGCATCCCGGCGACATGCCCGGACAGCACGCTGATGACACTCTGGAACATCGACGGGAAGGGGGTGGCATGGACGATCGCCTGCAGCCAGTCCGGCAGCATGGCGAGCGGCACGAACAAGCCGGCGAAGAAGCCGCTGAGGACCAGGTAGAGGGTCGTGAAGCCGCGGATCTCGACGAACCAGAAACTCAACAACTCCAACGCCATTCGGCAGGCGAAGGACAACACGACGGCGAGCATGAGCGACACCGCCCCCAGCAGGTATGCCGTGGGGTCACCCGGCAGGGGGAAGCGCGTGACCAGCCAGCCGACGGCGAGAGTGGGCAGGGCGCGCGGGAGCACGGCATACAGGGCGCGGCCGACGTCCTCGGCGAGATAGGCGCCCTGGAGGTCGACCGGGCGGATGAGATCGACCGCGATGTCCCCCGTGCGCACCCGCCCGGCGAGGACAGGGCTGGGAAAGAGGGCGATCACCCCGAGCAGCGCCTGCCCGAGCCAGACATAGGCCGCCATGTCGTCGCGTCCGTAGCCTGCGACCGTGCCCCCCGCCGCGCCGACGGCATAGAGCAGCAGAGACGCGCGCAGCAACCCGAAGACGCTGTTGGTCGTCATCCCCGCGACGAGGGCAAGACGGTATGCCGCGCGGCTGCGCAACCCGGCCCACGCGAGCTCGCGATAGGGGGCCCAGGCGGTGCGCACAAACCCGTGAGCCTAACCCCGCTCGGGCCGGTGCGCACGGTCACGTCGTGAGCGCGCCCTCGTCGAGGCGCACGATGTGGTCGGCGGCGGCCGCGGCCTCGGGGTCGTGGGTGGCCATGACGACGGTCCGGCCCCGCTCGACCAGCCCGCGCAGCAGCCCGAGGACGAGCTCCCGGTTGGCGTGGTCGAGCTCGGAGGTCGGCTCGTCGGCCAGCAGCACGAGCGGGTCGAGGGCGAGCGCCCGCGCGACGGCGACCCGCTGCTGCTGACCCCCGGACAGTTCCTCGACCAGGTGTGCCCCCGACTCCCCGAGCCCGACGGCGGCCAGCGCGGCATCGGTCGCCCGTGTCGCCGACGAGGCATCGCCCAGCCGGGCGAGGGCCGGCAGCAGAATGTTCTCCCGGGCGGTCAGCACGGCGGCCAGGCCGTTGCCCTGGGGCACGAGGTCGACCCCGGCGGCGAGCACGGCGTCCCGATCGGCCAGGCGCCGACCGTCCATGCGGACCTCGCCGCGGTCGGGGACGACCGCTCCCGCGAGCGCCCACAGCAGGGTCGACTTGCCCGCTCCCGACGGGCCGACCACCGCGAGGAAGGTTCCCGGCGCCACCTCGAGCGAGACGCCGGCCAGCGCCGTGACCGCTCCGAAGCGGACGGTCACCTCGTGCAGGCTCAGCCGAGGCACCCCGGTCGGCCTCCCGCCGCCGGACCCGTCAGTCATCGCCGCGTCCCTCCCCCGCCACCGGAACGATCGTCCACACGCCGTCGACCTCGTGGACCCGCACGAGGCTGCCCGGCGCGAGCGTCTCCAGGACCAGCGGCGGCAGGGTGAGCGACCCGTCGGCGGACACCACGGCATACTCCTCGCCGCTGCGGCCCTCGCCCCCGACCCGGCCGTCGCGGATGGTCACCGTGCGCGGCAACTGGCGGGCCACCTCGGGGTCGTGGGTGACGACGACGACGGTCGTGCCGACCTGCGCGTTGACCTGCCGGATCGCCGCGAGCACCGTGTCGCGGACCGCGTGGTCCAGCTGGGAGGTCGGCTCGTCGGCGAGCAACAGCGGCGGGTATGCCGCGACGGCTACCGCGAGCGCCGTGAGCTGGCGCTGGCCGGGGGTGAGCGAGGCGAGCGGGGCGTCGGCGACGCCGTGGATCCCCAGCAGGCCGAGCACGTCCCCCGGATCAGGCGTCTCGCGCCCGGCCCGACGAGCGGCGTGCTGCGCCATCTCGACGTTGTGTCGGGCGCTGAGATAGGGCAGCAGGTTGCGATCGGCACCCTGGAGCACGAGGCCGACGTCGGTGGCGCGATAGCGATCCAACTCGGCGTCGGAGAGGGCGCCGAGGTCGTGCTCGCCGACCCGGATCCGGCCGGCACTGGGGCGCAGCAGCCCACCGAAGAGCGTGAGCAGGGTGGACTTGCCCGCGCCCGACGGGCCGAGCAGCCCGACGATCTCGCCCGGCTGGACGTGCAGGTCGACGCCGGAGAGGGCGGCGACGTCGTGGCCGTCGGAGCGGTAGATGTGGACCAGGCCGCGGGTGCTCACCCGCACGCCCTCCCGCCGGGTGCTCACTGGCCCTCCCGGACTCGGGCGATGCCCGCCCGCCGGACGAGCGAGGTGGCCACGAGCACGGCGACGACGAGCAGGACCGCGAGCCCGGCGAGCCACACACCCAGCACGGCGCCTCCGGCCAGGGACAGGTCGGGGTGGAAGAAGGCCGAGGGCACGGTGAAGAACGGCACGATCGGCAGCGCCAGTCGGGCCGCCACGACCCCGCAGCCGGCCCCCACGAGAGCGGCGAGCACGACGACGACGGCCTGCTCGGCGATGCTCGCCCGGCGCAGCGTGACGGCGGGTATGCCGGCCAGCCGTAGCGCGGCCAGGTCGCGGACCCGCCCGCGCCAGGCCGTGATCGCGACCAGCAGGAGCACCAACGCGGCGAGCACGACGGCCAGGACGGCGACGACGAGCCCCAACCGCAGGCCCCAGGCGGAGGCCGAGCTGTCGTAGAGAGCCTGGTGATCGGCCTGCACGTGCACCGCGGTGACGTCGATGTTGCGCCCGTGCAGGGCCGCTCGCACCGGGTCCACGAGTGCGGGGTCGGTGAGGAAGACCTCGAGGTTGGCGCTCATCGACAAGGCGTGGGCGCGGGTGAGCAGGGCCGGCAGACTGACGATGGCCACGCGGGCCGCCGTGCCTCCCGGGGCATACGGGGCCGAGCCGGCCTCGGCGAGCGGGACGGCGAGTCCGTCGACGCCGGCGCCCTGGAAGGTGCTCCCCGGCGTGAGGCCGGGCGGGATGCCGCCGACCACCAGCGCCGGCACTGGCGCCGAGTCGACGCTGGAACGGACCGCGACCGAGAGCCCCAGGCACAGGAACTCCAGCTGCACCCCGGTCACCGAGATCGGCGTGGGAACGGCGTATTCGCCGACTCCGAGCGTCCCCTGCGCCAGCCAGAGGTCCGGACGTCCGAGATCGGCGGGATCCCCCGACCCGGCGGTCAGGTGGTCCAGCACGATCGTTCCCTCCACGGGCAGCAGGTTGCCCGGGTCACGGCCGATCATCAGCCCGACGACCGAGCATCCGCCGGCACAGTCGACCGGCGCGGACAGGGTGAGCGGGCCGACGACCGCGAGCGGGACGCGCCCCAGGGTCACCAACGGAGAACCGCTCGCGGCCCTGAGCATGACGATCAGCGGGACCGATTCCGGTGCGGTGGCGCCCGCCTGGCCCGCGTCCCCCAGCGCCAGCGCGTGCATCTCGGCCGAACGGACGGTGACCGAGAGCAGCTTCCCGGTGACGGTCGGCGGTGCGGGTGGGGGCGCGGCGATGAGGGGCAGATCGAAGGCGTGGGGATCCACGGCGAGGTCGGCGACCTGGGCGAAGTGCTCCGGATCGACGGCCATGGTCGTCATCGAATCCTCGCCGACCTGGCGCGACCAGACGACGGGCGTGGCGCGCGCGCCGCCGGGATCGACGGCGCGCAGCACCTCGAGGACCGGGGCGACGTCCATGGCATCGGTGTCCAGCACGACCGGCGCCCCGGTTTCGATCCGGGCCCGCAGCTCGCGGTTGCGCGTCCCGACGACGAGGGCGTCGGCGGAGAAGACCGACAGGGCGGTGGCCACCGTCACCATCGTGACGATGCGCCGGACCGCCGGTCTGCGGGCGATGTGCGCCGCCGCGATCGCCGACCCGACCCGGCCCCGATCGGCATACCGGCGGGCGAGCGCGGCGGCGACCGGGACCAGGGCATGGGCGAGCAGCAGCCCCACCGCGAGGGCCAGCAGAGCCGGTGCGGCCAGCGCCAACGGCCCGCCGAGATTGCCGGTGGCCAGCCCGACGAGGGCCGCGGCAGACATCCCGATGACGAGCGCGTCGGCGACCCCGATGGCCAGGCGACCACGCCGCGGCGGCACCCGGCGCAGCAGGGTGGCGATCGGCTCGTCGAGGGTCGGCCGGATCGCCACGAGCAGCGCCGCAAGGGTGGTCAGCCACCCGAGGACGGCGGCCGGGACGGTGAGGGACGGCACCTCCGCCGGGACCCCGGGTGCGAGCCAGGCCGCACGGGCGAGAGCGACCGCCGACCAGGCGCCCAGCAGGCCGATCGGGGCGCCGGCCGTCACCGCGAGGCCGAGCTCGGTCAGCACGCGTCTGCCGGCCCCGCGCCGGCCCGCCCCGCGCAGCCGAGCCAGGGCGATCTCCTGACGACGCTGCTCGATCGCCGAGCCCGCCACCAGGCCGAGCACGACGACGGCCAGCAGCGCGAGCTGGGCCATGAGCAGCGGGACGATGATGCGGGCCTGTCGCTGCCCCTCGGCGAAACCCGTGCCGAGCGCGCCGAGACCGGTGCGCACCGAGACCCGGGGAACCGAGCCGGAGCCGACCGCCAGCCCGTCTGCCTGCGCCCGCGAAAGCGCCCCCGCGAGCGCGGCGGCGTCGTCGATGCCGATCCGATCGCGGTCGAGAATGTGCACGACGCTGAGCGTGGCGCCGCCCCATTCGCGCCACGTGGTGATGCCGTCTCCCGCGGTGGGCGTGAAGGTGCGTTCCGTGGTGACGAGGGCATCCAGGAGCGGCTCGTCGGTGAGGCCGGGTTTGGTCGCACCGGCCCGGCCGCCGAGGGTGATGCCCAGCCAGGCCGGGTCGTCCGGCAGCTGGGTGTAGGTCCCGACGACGGTCAGGGGGCTGGGGAAGGGCACCGGTTGCCGACCCGGCGCGAGGTAGCTGTCCCTCGCCTGCAGCTGGGTGCCGACGGTCCAGCCCTGCACCGAGGCCTCGGCCGAGGACACGAGCACGTCGAAGGCGCGCTCCGGGCAGCTCCCGGCATCCAGCAGCAGCCCGGGGCAACCCGGGGCGATTCCCCAGAGGCCCGCGGTGCCGACGCCGACCCGTCCGGTCACCTCCACGAGAGCGCGCCAGTAGGTGCGACCGGGGCCGTAGACGGCGGCCAGCGAGGGCCGCAGCACGCCATCGATCGTCACGGCTCGGAGTTGGTCGGCCGAGCCGGTGCTGGACAACTCCATCGACGTGGCCACGGTCGAGAGCCGGTCGAGCCCGGCCCGCAGCAGCGACTGCTCCAGCGCCCGCTCGTAGAGCGGTGCGAAGGCCGCGCAGCCGACGACGATGGCCGACAGCAGCGCCAGCAGCGCGGCCTGGACCGGGCGGTAGCGGATCGCGGCGATCATCACGTCCCACTGGATTTCCGGTCAGGTCGCCGGCGGCGTCGCGGGCGTCACGGACGCTCGAGGATCGCCTCGACGCGGGCGACCTTTCCGTCGAGCTCGCCGGTGTGACCGGGGCGGATGTCGGCCTTGAGCACGAGACTCACCCGCGGTGCCGTGGCCGTGAGCAGGTCGACGGCACCCTTGACCACGGCCAGGCACTCATCCCACTCCCCCTCGATGGTCGTGAACATCGCGTCGGTCCGGTTCGGCAGCCCCGACTCGCGCACGAGACGCACTACCGCGGCGATCGCGCGGCTGTAGGAGCCGTCGTGGTCGGGTGCGGACGGGGCGACGGAGAAGGCGACGAGCATGTCCCAACGGTATGCCGTGCGAGTGGCCTGCACGGCATACCCGTCCTCAGGCCGTCGGATTGATCCGATCCGTCAGTAGCCCGGACAGCCGGCTGCCTTGGCCGTCGAATAGGGGAAGCCGGGAATCGGACCCGGGCCGGCCTGCGGAGCGCAGATGATGAGCCACGTCTGCGGGCCGACGATCCCGTCGACCTTTGCGCCGAAGATCTGCTGCGTGGCCCGCACCGCCCCGTCGGTCTTGGGCCCGAACGCGCCGTCGACAGTGAGCACAGGGCCGCGTTGGAAGTAATTGACCAGCTGTTGAATGTACTTCACGCAGGTACCACTCGAGCCCATCCGCCACATCGACTGGTAGCAGGTGGCCGCGTCGGCGTTCGGTGCAGTGGCGGCGGCCAGACCGCCGGCCAGCAAGCCCGTGGCCAGGGCAGCAGTCAGCCGGGTCCGGAATGTCATCGATGATCCCCCTTGGTATTCGGATGTCGCCGCACGTCGTGAGCGGCACCAGCTAGCCTAGTCACGACCGGGACGATGCCGCCCCGGCGGTCACCCCAGGCGCCGGTAGAACTCCCCGATCAGCTCGACGGGGGAAAAGCCGAGCTGTTCGTTGACGGCGACCATCCACTCATTGGCCGAGCTGTTGCCGGTGAAGATCTCGACGACCTCAGGTCGGGCCTTGTGCACCGCAACGAGATTGGCCAGCTTGACGGCCATCCCCAGGCGCCGCCCGCGATGCTCGGGCAGCACATACGTGCCGGACTGTTGAGCCCGGGTCATCGTCGCGGGGACGAGCAGCTCGGTGTAGGCGACGACGTCGACGGAGCCCACCGCCTGGGCGACGGTCGTGAAGCGCTGCCGTCCCGACGCCACGTCGAGGTCGTGATAGCTCTGCAGTCGCGCGGGGGTGAGCGACTCGGGCTCCCAGTCGATCTCCCCGCTCGGCGCCTCGGCTTCGACCCGGTTCATGCAGGCGCAGAGCGACTCCGCCAGCTGCTCGGGGACTCGGGTGAACGACTGCAACCGATAGTCCGGCTCGTATGCCGCCCGCGCGGCCGCGTCGAGCTCCGCCAAACGCCCACGGGGCAGCGGGAGGGCCAGCCGGCGGTTGACGCCGAGGCTGCCCAGCCGATAGCCGTGGCGTTCGGCGAAGCGCCGGTAGGGGTGGTCGTCGGCCCGGTCGGCGGGGTAGCGCGCATCGATGACGATCCTCGTGCGGCCGGCCTCCCGCGCGAACCGCTCGACCGCGGCCACGGCGGCGGCACCGTGCCCACGGCGCCGGTGGTCAGGATGTACGTCGAGCTCGGCCCAGAGGCTGTGGGTGTTGTCCAGGAGCGATTCCCAGAGGGTGACCGCACCGACGAGCTCCCCCGCGTCGTGCATCCCCCACACCGTCACCCGCTCTCCGGGATCGTCATGTCGCAGATCCGCCAGCACGGCCTCCAGCGGCGGCGGTTGGAAGAACGGCCGTTGGAAGGTGCGCACGGCGACGACGACGGCATACATCTGTGCCATGGCCGCGTCGTCGGCCTTGTCGATCTCGCGGATGTCCACGACGGGCAGGCTAGGCGAGCGCCCGGGACCTCGCATCCGAGATTCGGCCGCACCCCGAATCACGCGTCGGGCAGCGGACACCCCAGCACGACCAGGCTGCGCGCCCGGACGGTGATCGTCTCCCCCGGCAGCAGCACGGCCAACCCTGCCGACCCTGCCGACCCTGCCGACCCGGCCGACCCGGCGGTGGCCGGCTCGCTCAGGCCGACGGTCGCGGCGGCGACTGGGGCCGGCTGCGGTGCGGCCGTGTCGATCTCGACATACCACTGCTCACCGTAGGCGTCCGTGGGGATGGTGAAGTCGATGGCCTCGTAGTGGGCGTTGAAGAGCACGAGGAAGGAGTCGTCCCGGATCGACCCACCACGGGCGTCGGTCTCGGGGATGGCTTGGCCGTTGAGGAAGACCATGAGGCTCTTGGCATAGCCGTTCTCCCACGCCGCCTCGTCCATGTGGGCGCCGTCGGGCTCGAACCAGGCGATGTCGCCGACTTCGCTCTCGCCCCCGTGGTCGGCGCTGCCGGCGAAGAAGCGCCGCCGCCGGAACACCGGGTGCTCGGCCCGCAACGTCACCAGATGGCGGGTGAAGTCGAGCAGCGCCTTGCGCTCGCCGCCGAGCTCCCAGTCGACCCAGGACAGCTCGTTGTCCTGGCAGTAGACGTTGTTGTTGCCCTGCTGGGTCCGCCCGAGCTCGTCGCCGTGGGCGATCATCGGCACGCCCTGGGCGAGCAGGAGGGTGGCGAGCAGGTTGCGCTGCTGTTGAGCCCGCAGCGCGAGGATGTCGGGATCATCGCTCGGACCCTCGACCCCGCAGTTCCATGACCGGTTGTGGCTCTCGCCGTCGCGGTTTCCCTCGCCGTTGGCCTCGTTGTGCTTCTCGTTGTAGGACACGAGGTCGCGCAGGGTGAAGCCGTCGTGGGCGACGACGAAGTTCACCGAGGCCATCGGGCGACGACCCGAATGGGCGTAGAGGTCGGAGGATCCGGTGAACCGGGAGGCGAATTCCCCGAGCGTGGCCGGCTCACCCCGCCAGTAGTCCCGCACCGTGTCGCGGAACTTGCCGTTCCACTCCGTCCACAGGGGCGGGAAACCGCCGACCTGGTAGCCGCCGTCGCCCAGGTCCCAGGGTTCGGCGATGAGCTTGACCTGGCTCACGATGGGGTCCTGCTGGATGAGGTCGAAGAAGGCCGACAGCTTGTCGACCTCGTGGAATTGCCTTGCCAGAGTAGCGGCCAGGTCGAATCGGAACCCGTCGACGTGCATCTCGGTGACCCAGTAGCGAAGCGAGTCCATGACCATCTGGAGCACGTGGGGGCTGCGCATGAGCAGCGAGTTGCCGGTGCCGGTCGTGTCGTAGTAGTGCGCGAGGTCGCCGCTGACCAGGCGGTAGTAGCGGTCGTTGTCGATGCCGCGGAAGGCCAGCGTCGGGCCCATGTGGTTGCCCTCGGCCGTGTGGTTGTAGACGACGTCGAGGATGACCTCGATGTCGGCCTCGTGCAAGGCCTTGACCATCGACTTGAACTCGGCGACCTGCTGACCGCGGGTGCCGGTGGCGGCATACTCGTTGTGCGGGGCGAGGAAGCCGATGGTGTTGTAGCCCCAGTAGTTGCGCAGCCCCCGGTCCTGCAGCCCGAAGTCCTGGACGAACTGGTGCACGGGCATGAGCTCGAGTGCGGTGACCCCGAGGTCGGTGAGGTGCTCGATCGTCGCCGGGTGGGCGATGCCGGCATACGTCCCCCGGATCTCCTCCGGGACCCCCGGGTGCAGGCGGGTGAGGCCCTTGACGTGCGCCTCGTAGAAGACCGTCTCGTGGTAGGCGTGGTCGGGGGCGCGGTCCTTGCCCCAGTCGAAGAACGGGTTGACGACGACGGAGAGCATGGTGTGGCCGAGGCTGTCGGTGTCGTCCGGCGTCTCCGAGAGCCCGCCCTCGGGGTCGTCGAAGGAATAGCCGAACAGCGCCTGCCCGCCGGTCATCGACCCGTCGATGGCCTTGGCGTAGGGGTCGAGCAGCAGCTTGGCCGGGTTGCACCGGATGCCCCGGGCGGGGTCGTAGGGCCCGTGGACGCGGTAGCCGTAGCGCGTGCCCGGTTGCACGCCGGGCAGGTAGACGTGCCAGACGTAGGCGTTGTGCTCGGGCAGCTCGACCCGGGTCTCCGCGCCGGCGTCGTCGACGAGACACAGCTCGACCCGCTCGGCGGCCTCGGAGAAGAGCGCGAAGTTGACCCCCGCGCCGTCGTAGGTGGCCCCCAGCGGGTAGGGCCGTCCGGGCCAGATCTGCATGGTCACCTTCGCCTGCTCGCGGGTGAGGGACGAGTATGCCGTGTGGTCGGCTCCCGACCTCCCACCCATGGGTCGAGCTCATCCTGCCAGGGGGACCCACCCTCCCGGCGACTCACCCTCGCTCAGGTGAGGTGGGCGACGACGTCCTCGGCGGCGGAATAGGGGTCGATCGTGCCGGCGACGACCGCCTCGGCGTGCTCCACGATGCCGTGCCCGGAGCGCAGGTCACCCATCCGGGCCCGCAGCGAGGCCACGGCGATCGCCTCGATCTCGTCTGCGGCCCGCTTGACCCGGCGGCGGCGCAGCGACCCGGTCCGGTCCAGCCAGCCGACATGTGTGTCGATGGCCTCCATGACCTCCTCGACCCCGGTTCCGGCCGAAGCGACGGTCTTGACCACGGGCGGGCGCCACAGCCCGGGCTCGGTGCGGTCGCCGAGGGAGATCATGTGCCGCAGGTCGCGCACCGTGGAGTCGGCGCCGTCGCGGTCGGCCTTGTTGACGACGAAGACGTCGCCGATCTCGAGGATGCCGGCCTTGGCGGCCTGGATGCCGTCGCCCATCCCCGGGGCGAGCAGGACGATCGTCGTGTCGGCCAGCCCGGCGATCTCCACCTCCGACTGCCCGACCCCGACCGTCTCGACGAGGATCACCTCGCAGCCGGCCGCGTCGAGCACGCGGATCGCCTGGGGGGTCGTCCACGACAGGCCGCCGAGGTGACCGCGGGAGGCCATCGAGCGGATGTAGACCTCGGGGTCGAGCGCGTGGTCCTGCATCCGGATCCGGTCACCGAGCAGCGCCCCGCCGGAGAACGGCGAGGACGGGTCGACGGCGAGGATCCCCACCCGCTTGCCGCGGGCCCGGAAGGCGCCGACGAGGGCGTTCGTGGAGGTCGACTTGCCCACGCCGGGCGAGCCGGTCAGCCCGATGACGTGGGCCGCCCCGGTGTGCGGGGCGAGCGCGGCCATCACCTCGCGCAGGGCGGGGTGGGCGTCCTCGACGAGCGAGATGAGTCGGGCGACGGCACGTGGCGACCCGGCCCGGGCGGCTTCCACCAGCGCGGGCACGTCGACCGGACGAGGCGGCATACGGTCCCTTCCTGGGGCGCTCGGCGAGCGGCCTGCGGTCAGGGGCGGACCCGGCGCGCGTGCGGGGTCGCCCGAGGAGGAGTATGCCGCGCCCGCGCAGGGGTCGCGGGACGCGGCATACCCACGTGTGGTCGGTGGGGGTCAGGCCTTGGGGACCCGGACGATGAGTGCGTCGCCCTGACCGCCGCCACCGCAGAGGGCCGCCGCGCCGATGCCGCCGCCGCGCCGCTTGAGTTCGTTGGCCAGGTGCAGGACGATCCGGGCGCCGGACATGCCGACCGGGTGACCCATCGCGACCGCGCCACCGTTGACGTTGACCTTGTCGGGGTCGACGCCGAGCGACTTCGTCGAGGCGAGACCGACCGCGGCGAAGGCCTCGTTGAGCTCGAGCAGGTCGAGGTCGGCGGGCGTGATGCCCTCCTTCTCGCAGGCCCTGCGCACGGCATTGGCCGGCTGCAACTGGAGCGAGGAGTCCGGGCCGGCGACATAGCCGGCGGCACCGATCTCGGCGAGCCACGTGAGGCCGAGCTCCTGCGCCTTGGCCTTGCTCATGACGACGACCGCAGCCGCACCGTCGGAGATCTGGCTCGCCGAACCGGCGGTGATCGTGCCGGTCTTGCTGAAGGCCGGACGCAGCCCGCCGAGCGACTCGGCGGTCGTCGTGCCGCGCACCCCCTCGTCGGCCTTGAACTCGATCGGGTCGCCCTTGCGCTGCGGGATGAGCACCGGCACGACCTCGTCGTCGAACAGGCCGTCCTTCCACGCCTTGGCGGCCAGCTCGTGGCTGCGGGCGGAGAAGGCGTCCTGCTCCTCGCGGGTGAAGGTGTAGTCGGCGCTCGCGCCGTTGACGCTCTCGGTGAGCCCACCCATGGGCTGGTCGGTATAGACGTCGTAGAGCGCGTCGTAGTCCATGTGGTCGCGCATCTTCACGGTGCCGTACTTGTAGCCCTCGCGGCTCTTCTCCAGCATGTGCGGGGCGTTGGTCATCGACTCCATGCCGCCGGCCACCACGATCTCGCACTCGCCGGCCCGGATGAGCTGGTCGGCGGTGGCGATCGCGTTGATGCCCGAGAGACACACCTTGTTGATGGTGATCGCCGGCACCCCCATGGGGATGCCGCCCTTGACGGCCGCCTGCCGTGCGGTGACCTGGCCGCAGCCGGCCTGCAGGACCTGGCCCATGATCACGTAGTCGACCTGATCGCCGGAGATGCCGGCCTTGTCCAGGGCGCCCTTGATGGCGATCCCGCCGAGGTCGGTGGCCGAGAAGTCCTTGAGCGAACCGAGGAGGCGACCCATCCCCGTGCGGGCTCCGGCGACGATGACCGAGGTGTTCGAGCTCATTGCGCAACCTCCAACAGGGGCCTGTGGAAAGACTCTGGGAAAGACTGGGTGGGACACGGATGTCCTTGCCACTCTAGCCGCGGGCGCGCCAGCCCCGCCCCCGGAGGCGGGGGTGGGGCTGGACACACCGAGAGAGGTCAGGCGCCGCGCGGACCCTTCGGGTCGGCCACGCCCTCGCCTGTGGGATCGACCCCGGGATCGACCGCGTGGTGGGTGTTTATGGGGGCTGATGGGGGTCGCGCGAAGCGGCTTTCGCGCATGATTTCGAAGTTGCTCGCCAATGTGGGGAATGTGACGCCGCACGGCATACCTGCGTATGCCGTGTACGCCTAGGCTCGCGCTATGACCGACTCTCCCCTGTTCACGATGATCGACCACGTCGGTGTGGCGGTCCCCGACCTCGACGCGGCCATTGCCTTCTACCGGGACACCTACGGCATGACGATGCTCCACGAGGAGGTCAACGAGGAGCAGGGGGTGCGGGAAGCCATGATGGCCGTCGGCGACTCCGGCTCGTGCATCCAGTTGCTCGCGCCGCTCACGCCCGAGTCGACGATCGGTCGCTTCCTGGCCAAGTCCGGCCCGGGGATCCAGCAGATGGCCTACCGGGTCGCCGACATCGACGCGGTCTGCGCCACCCTGCGCGCGCGTGGCGTGCGGCTGCTCTACGACGTGCCCAAGCGCGGGACGAGCAACAGCCGGGTGAACTTCGTGCACCCCAAGGACGCGGGGGGTGTGCTCGTAGAACTCGTCGAGCCGGCCGCCGACGCCCACCACTGACCGACTCTTCCCCGACCGCAATCATCCGCCGCGGCGCGGCGCACCACAGCTCTGCGACAGAGAGGACCCCACGATGGCCAAGGAACTCTACGACCTGGGCGAGATGCCACCTCTGGGCGAGGTGCCCGAGAAGATGCACGCCTGGCTCATCCGTCCCGAGCGGTTCGGCCCGCCCAGGCAGGCCTTCCAGCAGGAGGTCGTCGAGGTCCCGGCGATCGGGGATGACGAGGTGCTCGTCTACGTCATGGCGGCCGGCATCAACTACAACAACGTGTGGGCCGGCCTGGGCATCCCCGTCGACGTCATCGGTGCCCGCAACAAGGCCTTCGAGCGGGGCGAATACGGCGGCGACGCGTTCCCCTTCCACATCGGCGGCAGCGATGCCTCCGGCATCGTCTACGCCGTCGGCAAGGACGTCACCAACGTCAAGGTCGGCGACGAGGTCGTCATGCACTGCGGCACGTGGGACCGCAACTGTCCCTGGGTGACCGCGGGTGGCGACCCGATGTACTCCCCCACCTACCGGATCTGGGGTTACGAGACCAACTGGGGCAGCTTCGCCCAGTTCACCAAGGTCCAGGGGCAGCAGTGCATGCCCAAGCCCGAGCACCTCAGCTGGGAGGCCGCGGCGGCATACACCCTCGTGGCCGCGACCGCCTGGCGGATGCTGCACGGCTGGGACCGCAATGCGGTGAAGCAGGGCGACGTCGTGCTCATCTGGGGCGGCGCAGGCGGCCTGGGCTCGATGGCGATCCAGATCGTCAAGGCGGCCGGGGCGACGCCGATCGCCATCGTCTCGGGGCAGGACAAGTTCGACTACTGCACGAGGCTCGGGGCCAAGGGCTGCATCAACCGCAACGACTTCGACCACTGGGGGATGCTCCCGCACTGGAAGGACAGCGCCGGCTATGCCACCTGGCTCAAGGGCGTGCGCAAGTTCGGGTCGGCCATCTGGGACGTGCTCGGCGAGCGGAAGGCACCCAACATCGTCTTCGAGCACCCCGGCGAGACGACGATCCCCACGTCGATCTTCGTCTGTGACACCGGCGGCATGGTCGTCGTCTGCGCCGGCACCACGGGCTACAACGCGACCGTGGACCTGCGCTACCTGTGGATGCGCCAGAAGCGGCTGCAGGGCTCGCACTTCGCCAACGCCGTCCAGTCCAACGAGATGAACCAGCTCGCCCTGAGCGGGCAGCTCGACCCGTGCCTCTCGCGGGCGTTCACCTATGCCGAAATCCCCGACGCGCACGAGCTCATGTACGAGAACAAGCACCCGCACGGCAACATGGCGGTGCTCGTCGGGGCGACCGACTTCGGCCAGGGGATCAGCGGCCCACCGCCGGTCGACCTGCCCCAGGCGACGCTCCCCGCGGGCGACGTCCACACCTCCTCGCGGCTGACGATGGAGGCGGCCGCCGGGCCGCGTCGGGCCCCGGCCGGTTCCGCCACGTCCTTCGACGACGGCACGACCGTCGCGCAACTCATGCACCACGGCGTCGTCGGCGCTGCTCCCGGCGACTCGGTCGCCCGGATCGCCGAGATCATGGTCGAGGAGAACGTCCACGCGGTCGTCGTCCTCGAGGGCGGACTGCCCATCGGCATGGTGTCGCAGACCGACATCGTCCTGGCCCGCCAGGGCCGGCCGGCGTCGCAGACCCAGGCGATGCCCGCCCGTGAGGTGATGACCCCGGGCTGCGTCACGTGCGCGGCGGACTCCTCGCTCAGCGAGGCCGTGAGCCTGATGACCAGCCGCGGTCTGCACCGCCTCGTCGTCACCGAGGGCGACCGGGCCGTCGGCATCCTGTCGATGACCGACGTCGTGCGCACCCTCCTGGAGGTCTGAGTCCCCGTCGGTGCGCCCCGGCTGCCACCTGGCCGCCGGGGCGCACCGACCGCGCGCCGGCGCGTTACCCTCCGGCCATGCGTTTCCTCAACGGGCTGCAACCGGGCTTCGACCTGTCCTATGACGACGTCTTCATGGTCCCCGCCCGCAGCGCCATCGGCAGCCGGATGGACGTCGACCTGGCGACCGGCGACGGCTCGGGGACCACCATCCCGGTCGTCGTGGCCAACATGACCGCGGTGAGCGGGCGCCGGATGGCCGAGACGGTCGCCCGTCGCGGCGGCCTGGCCGTCATCCCCCAGGACATCCCGGTGAGCGTCGTCGCCGAGGTCATCGCCTTCGTCAAGGCGCGCCACCTCGTCCACGACACCCCGGTCACGCTCTCGCCCGGCTCGACCGTGGCCGACGCCTGGGGTCTGTTGCCCAAGCGGGCACACGGCGCGGTGATCGTCCTCGACGAGGACCGGCGCCCGGTGGGGATCGTCACCGAGGCCGACCTCGCGGGCGTGGACCGGTTCACCCAACTCGACCAGGTGATGTCGCGCGAATTGGCCACCCTCTCCGAGTCGATGGACCCCGAGGCCGCCTTCGAGCGACTCGGCGAGATGCGCCACCGGCTCGCACCGGTCGTCGACACCCACGGCCGACTCGTCGGACTGCTCACCCGCCAGGGAGCCCTGCGCGCCACCCTCTACCGCCCGGCCGTCGACTCGGCGGGACGGCTGCGGATCGCGGCGGCGTGCGGCGTCGGAGGCGACGTCGCTCGCCGGGCCGAACGGCTCGCCGAGGCCGGCGTCGACCTGCTCGTGCTCGACACCGCCCACGGCCATCAGGAGAAGATGCTCGACGCCTTGCGGGCCGTGCGCGCGGCCGGGATCGAGCTGACCGTCGCGGCCGGCAACGTGGTGTCCGCGTCGGGGACCCGCGACCTGGTCGAAGCCGGGGCCGACATCGTCAAGGTGGGCGTCGGCCCGGGGGCCATGTGCACGACCCGGATGATGACCGGCGTGGGGCGCCCCCAGTTCTCCGCCGTGCTCGAATGCGCCACGGCTGCGGCCGAACTCGGCGCTCACGTGTGGGCGGACGGTGGCGTCCGGCATCCGCGCGACGTCGCGCTCGCCCTCGCGGCCGGCGCCTCCAACGTGATGATCGGATCGTGGTTCGCCGGCACCCACGAGTCACCCGGTGACCTGCACGTCGCACCTGACGGACGGACCTACAAGGAGTCCTTCGGCATGGCCTCGGCCCGCGCCGTGCGCAGCCGCACGGCCGGCGAGACGGCATACGACCGTGCGCGAAAGTCGCTCTTCCAGGAGGGTATCTCCACCTCGCGGATGTACCTCGACCCCGCCCGACCCGGCGTCGAGGATCTCCTCGACACGATCACCGCCGGGTTGCGCTCGGCCTGCACGTATGCCGGTGCGGCGACGCTCGCCCAGTTCGCCGAGCGGGCGGTCGTCGGCCTGCAGAGCCAGGCCGGCTTCGCCGAGGGCCGGCCCCTGCACTCCTCGTGGTGAAGCAGGCAGGCGGGTCCTGAACCTGCCAGGATGACGCCATGGCCCTGGACGTCGAGCTCGCCGAGATCCGCGACTTCCTCGCCTCGCACGCCCCCTTCGACGACCTGCCGGCGGGGATCCTCGAGCGTCTGCCCGGCCGACTGCGGGTGGAGTACTTCCGCCGCGGCACACCGATCATCACCCGGGGCGCCGAGGACCACCGCCTCTACGTCGTGCGCAGCGGTGCCGTCGAACTGCACGACTCGCACGGACGGTTCATGGATCGGGGCGAAGCCGGGATGAGCTTCGGCTCGCTCAGCCTCGTCGAGGGCATGCCGGCGACCTTCGACGCGGTCGCCCTCGAGGACACCCTCTGCCTGGTCCTCGACGAGGCCACCTTCCAGGAACTCGCCGCCGATCACGTGAGCTTCCGCGGCTTCTTCGACCTCCAGCGCAGCAGCCGCATGCGGGGGGCGGTCGCCTCCCTGCAGATGACCGTCACCGGCGCGGCCATCCTCAAGACCAAGGTCACCGACATCATCACCCGGCCGGCCGTCACCGCCCAGGTGGGTCAGTCGATCGAGACCGCTGCCCGGATCATGTCCGAGATGCACGTCTCCTGCCTGGTGATCATGGACGGCGAGCACCTCGCGGGGATCGTCACCGACCGTGACCTGCGCAGCCGGGTCGTGGCGGTCGGCATGAACCCCAATCGGCCGGTGAGCACGATCATGACGACCGAGCCGGCCACCGCCCCGATCGACGCAATGGCCTTCCAGGTCCTCATGGAGATGACCAGCCGCAACATCCACCACCTGCCGATCCTCGACGGCCACGGTCGACCCGAGGGAGTGGTGACGACGACCGACCTGATCCGGCTCGAGCAGTCCAACCCGATCCATCTCGTCGGCGACATCACCCAAGCCACCGACGTCGCCGGTGTCGCGGCGGTGAGCCGTCGCCTCGCCGGCGTCGTCGAAGCCCTCGTCGCCCAGGACGCCTCCGCCGAGGACATCGGACGGATCGTCACGGCCGTGGGCGACGCCGTGGAGCGCCGGCTGCTCGGGCTCGCCGAGGAGCATCTGGGCCAGCCTCCGGTGCCCTATTGCTGGATCGTCCTGGGCTCCCGCGCCCGTCAGGAGCAGGGGCTGGCCGCCGACCAGGACAACGCCCTCATCCTCGACAACGACGCCCGACCCGAGCACGCGGCATACTTCGAGGCGCTCGCGACCTTCGTCTGCGATGCCCTCGTCGAATGCGGCTACCCGCGCTGTCCGGGAGATGTCATGGCGACCAACCCACGGTGGCGGGTATCGCTGGACCAGTGGCGTCGCGAGTTCACCACGTGGCTCACCGAGCCGGTGCCCGACGCCATCCTGCGGGCGAGCATCTTCTTCGACATGCGCCCGGTCTACGGCGACGGCAAGCTGTTCCACAAGCTACGCAAGCACTTCCTCAAGCAGGCACCCTCGGCGAAGCTCTTCCTCGCCCACCTCACCAAGCGAGCCGTCGAGAACGAGCCCCCGGTGGGCTTCTTCCGCAGCTTCGTCCTCGAACGTCACGGTGCCAACCGAGCCACCCTCGACATCAAGCGCGGCGGGGTCGGGGCCGTCGTCGAGATCGCCCGGGTGCTGGCACTGTCGATCGGATCACGGGCCATCAACACCCAGTCCCGGCTCACCGCCGCGGTCGAGGCCGGGGCGCTGAGCGCCGAACGGGGACAGGACCTGCGGGACGCCTTCGAGTTCATCTCCTACGTCCGACTGCGCCACCAGGCCGCTCAGGTGCGGGCCGGCCGCACCGTGGACAACCTCGTCGCGCCCGACGACCTCAGCTCGTTCGACAAGCGCCACCTGCGGGAGGCCTTTGCGATCGTCCGCTCCGCGCAGGGCTCGCTCTCGCACCGCTATCCCGCGACCTACATCTCGTGAGCGAGCGGCGATGAAGCTGGGCCGAAAGACCCCCGACGAGCGACGACGCCGGTTCCTTCGCGACGTCGCGGAGGGGCCGCTGCGCGACTACCTCGCGACCCCGCTGCCCGATCCTGCCACCGACGTCCGCGATCTGCCGTTGCTCGCCGTCGACCTCGAGACGACCGGGCTGCACCCGACGCGCGACCACGTCCTGTCGATCGGCTGGGTGCCGGTCGACGGGCTGTCCATCGACCTTTCGCGGGCCCGCCGGGCCGTCGTCAAGCCACCCCCCGGGGTCGAGGTCGGTCAGAGCGCAGCCATCCACGGGCTCACCGACGACGACATCGCCGGCGGGGTGCCCATCGAGGACGTGCTACCCGCGCTGCTCACCGCGCTGCAGGGCCGGGTCCTGCTCGCGCACTACACCGACATCGAGGAGCGCTTCCTGTCGGCCGCGTGCGAGCGTACCTACGGCCAGCGGATGCCGGTCGCCCGGATCGACACGCTCGAACTGCACCGCAGGCTCATCGTCGGCTGGGGGCAGGAACCGATGCGCATCGCGTTGCGACTGTGGACGGCTCGCGAGCGCTACGGCCTGCCCGTCTACCGCGCGCACGAGGCGCTCATCGACGCGATCGCCTGCGCCGAACTCTTCCTCGCCCAGGTCGCCGAGATGCACGAGAACGACCAGACGGTCACGCTCGCGAGGCTCGCGTCCTGACCCGGCTTTCCCGGGCGACCCGGCATGCCGCACGACCCCGCGGGCCGGCACACCCGGCCGGCCGAGCCGCCGGTCAGGCGTAGGTGCGGAAGCCGCGCTTGGTCTTCCGTCCGAGGTAACCGGCGGTGACCAGGTGCTCGAGCAACGGTGCTGGCGCGAAGCCGGGCTGGCGAAGCTCCATGTAGAGCTCGCGCTGAATGGCCAGCGACACGTCGAGTCCCACGACGTCGAGCAGCTCGAAGGGTCCCATGGGGTAGCCACACCCGGTCTTCATCGCCGTGTCGATGTCGTCGGCCGTCGCGTAGTGGGCCTCGAGCATCTTGATCGCGTCGTTGAGGTAGGGGAACAGCAGCGCGTTGACGATGAAGCCCGACCGGTCACCGCACTGCACGGGGACCTTGCCGATCTTCCGGGAGAGCGCGACGACGGTGTGGTTGATCGCGGGGTCGGTGGCGACCGTCGAGACGACCTCGATGAGCTTCATCACCTGGGCCGGGTTGAAGAAGTGCATCCCGATGACGTTGCCCGGCCGGCTGGTGACGTTGGCGCACATGATGATCGGCAGCGACGAGGTGGTCGTCGCGAGGATCGCGCCCGGCTTGCAGATCCGGTCGAGGTCGCGGAAGAGCTCCTGCTTGATCGCGAGGTCCTCGGCGATGGCCTCGACGACGATGTCGACGTCGGCGAGGTCCTCCCGGGAGGTCGACCCGGTGAGGTGGGCGTTGAGGGCGTCGGCGGCCTCCTGGGTGAGCCGACCGCGCTCGATCATCTTGGCCTGGCTCTTCTTTATCGAGGCGAGCACGCCGTCGACCTTGTCCTGGCCACGGGCGACGTAGACGACGTCGTAGCCGGCCTTGGCGAAGACCTCGATGATCCCGGTGGCCATCGTCCCCGAACCCACGACACCGACCTTGGCGATTGCGGCCAGGCCCGGGTCCTCGGCGTAGTCGTCGATCGGCGTGAGACCGTCGGCGACGACCTCGGAGCTGCCGATACCGGCATACGAGTAGAAGCCTCGCCCGGTCTTGCGACCCTTGAGCCCGGCGCTCACCATCTGCTTGATGATCGGGCTGGGCGCGTGCAGCGGGTCGCGGTCCTGGTGGTACATCGTGTCGAGGACCTCGTATGCCGTGTCGAGACCGATGAGGTCCATGAGGGCGAGCGGGCCCATCGGCAGGCCGCAGCCGAACTTCATGGCGGCGTCGAGGTCCTCGCGGGTGGCGTACTTGTGCTCGTACATCGACACCGCGTGGTTGAGGTAGCCGAAGAGCAGGGCGTTGGCGATGAAACCGGCCTTGTCGCCGACGACGACCGGGCGCTTGTCGAGCTTCTCGGCGAGGGCCTTCACGTCGTTGAAGACGTCGTCGTCGGTGATGACGGTGCGGACGACCTCGACGAACTGCATGACGGTGGCCGGGTTGAAGAAGTGCATGCCGACGAAGCGCTTCGAGTGCTTCGTCGCGACCGCGAGCTCGGTCACCGACAACGAGGAGGTGTTGGTGGCGAGGATGGCGTCGTCGGCGACGACGTCGTCGACGGCGGCGAAGATGGCCCGCTTGGCCTCGATCTTCTCGGGAACGGCCTCGACGACGAGCTGACAGTCCTTGAGCTGCGCGAGATCGGTGCCGAAGGTGATCCGCGCATGCAGCGCGTCGGCGTCCTCCTCGGCGAGCTTGCCGCGGCTCACCGCGCGCGCGGTCGAGTTCGCGAGCACCGCCTTGCCGCGCGCGAGTGCGCCCTCGTCGAGCTCGATCGCGACGACGTCAATGCCGTTGCGGGCGAAGACCTCCGCGATGCCCGCACCCATGGTGCCCAGACCGACGACCCCGACTGTGGTGATTTCGCGTGCCATTCTGCGAGTCTCGCAGGGTGCCGGGGGCCGAGACCAGCGCAGCGGGCGCGAGAGTGGTCACACCGGGGAAGAGCCCGACTCAGACAAGCTTGACCACCACGTCTCGCAGCACCTCGCCGGCCCTGGCCAACCGGTCCGCGGCGTTGGAGATGTGCCGGTAGACCTCGCGCTTCTTGAGGATCTCCAGGACCCGGGCGAGCGCGAGGTGGCCGGTCGGGCTGTCGGAGGCCTCCATCTGCGCGAGCTGTACGTCCACGTCGAACAACTGGGCGAGGCCGCGACGATAGGCCTTCTCGATGTTGCGTTCGGCCTTGCGTGCGGACGCGGCGGCCGGTTCGGCGGCGTGCGGGTCGGTGGCCAGCACGCGGTAGCCGGCGTCGAGGGCCACGACCCCGTCACGCAGGATCCGGGACATCTCCCGGATCGGCTCGTCGGCCGACACCTCGAGGACTTGCATCTCACGGACCGTCGTCTTCGCGTAGTTCATCACGTGGTCGATGGTCTGGATGGCCCGGTAGAGGTCCTCACGGTCCATTGGGGTCGAGAACGCCTCGTCGAGGGCGCGCAGGCTGCGTTCCTTGATCGTGTCACCCTCGTGCTCGATGGCTCGCACCTGCTCGGCGAAAGCGTCGTCGCCGGTCTCGGTGTAGGCCACGAGGGCGTCGGCCGAGGTCACGGCGAGCGCGGACTGCTCGGCCAGCATGCTGTAGAAGTCGGGGACCTTGGGGAAGATCCGGCCGACCACCTTGGTGAGGGGGTTGTTGCCGCCGCCGCTCATTGTCGTGCCTCCTTCTGTGCCGGGCTGTCCGACGTCGTATGCCGTGTGGTGGGCTCAACGGGTGAAAATCATGCTCACGAGGTAACAGACAACGCCGACGATCCCGGCGCCCGGGATGGTGATGAGCCAGGTGCTCACGATCTCCTGCGCCTTGCCCCACCGGACCGCCTTCGGCCGCTCGGCCGTGCCGATGCCCATGATGGAGGAACTCACCACGTGGGTGGTGGACACCGGCGCGCCGAGAATCGAGGCCCCGTAGATGACGGCGGCGGAGGTGAGCTGGGTGTCGAGGGCGTGCAGAGGACGCACCTTGTAGATCCCGAAGCCGACGGTCCGCACGATCCGCCAACCGCCGGAGAGGATTCCCAGGGTGATGGCGGTGGCGCACATGAGGATCACCCAGAAGGGGACCTTGAAATCGGTGAGTTGGCCGGAGAGCACGAGGACGAGGGTGATGATGCCCATGCTCTTCTGTGCGTCGTTGGCACCGTGGGAGAAGGCCAGGAAGGCCGAGGTGACGAACTGGGACCGACGGAACCACCTGTTGATGCTCGGCTTGGCCCGGGCGAACAGCCGCATCATGACCTTCTGTAGGAGCCAACCGAGGCTGAAGCCGATGACCGGCGAGATGATCAGCCCGATGAGGATCTTGGCCACGCCGTCGACCTTGCCGTGAGCCAACTCGGCGAAGCCCCACTTGACCGCTCCCGATCCCGCGGCGAGCAAGGTGGCACCCACGAGCCCACCCACGAGGGCGTGCGAGGAGGAGGAGGGGATGCCGAACCACCAGGTGCCGAGGTTCCACGTGATGGCTCCGATGATCCCGCACAGGACGATGATCATCGCGGTCTGCTGCGGCAGGGGGCTCACGTCGATGAACTTGCCGATCGTGTTGGCGACCGCGGTGCCACCGAGCAGCGGGCCGAGGAACTCGAACGTCGCGACGATGATGACCGCCTGGACCGGGGTCATGGCCCGCGAGGCGATGACCGTCGCGATGATGTTCGACGCGTCGTGGAAGCCGTTGGTGTAGTCGAAGATGACCACGAGGACCACAGCGACCGTGGCGAGCACGAGGATGGTGTTCACAGCGCGGCCCCGCTCACGTCCGGCTCCTTTGCCTGGCGTTCACCCCTGGTTCATTCGTTGAGACTGTATGGCGCCGCACGCGGCGGCCCCACGGGACGTTGGTCACGGGCGCATGGGATGTGCGTCATACCCAGGCCCGCACGCCGACTACGCTGGCTCGGTGCGCCTGGTGATCGCCCGTTGCAGCGTCGACTATGAGGGACGGCTGCAGGCGCACTTGCCGGTGGCGGTCCGGCTCCTGCTCGTCAAGGCCGACGGCTCGGTCCTCGTCCACAGCGACGGCGGCTCCTACAAACCGCTCAACTGGATGTCACCGCCGTGCGTGCTCGTCGAGGCCGAGCCCGATCCGGCCGAGGCTGCCGAGGGCGTTCGGGCGGTCTGGACTGTGCGGCATACCAAGTCCGGCGACGCGCTGCGGGTCCGCGTGCACGAGACCCTGCACGACTCGAAGCACGAGTTGGGCGCCGACCCCGGACTGGTCAAGGAGGGCGTCGAGGCGCACCTGCAGACCCTGCTCGCCGAGCACATCGAGACCCTAGGGGCCGGCTGGTCGCTCGTGCGGCGCGAGCACATGACCGCGATCGGGCCGGTCGACATCCTCGCCCGGGACGGCGACCGCCGGCATGTCGCGGTGGAGATCAAGCGACGCGGGGAGATCGACGGCGTCGAGCAACTCACCCGTTACCTCGACCTGCTCAACCGCGACCCGCTGCTGGCTCCCGTGCGGGGCGTCTTCGCGGCCCAGGAGATCAAGCCCCAGGCGCGGACCCTCGCCGAGGACCGGGGCATCCGCTGCGTCGTGCTCGACTACGACGCGCTGCGAGGGCGGGACGACGCCGAATCTCGGCTCTTCTGAGGGGATTTCACACGTCGCTGGATGGTCAGCCGCGTCCCGGCCACGGTCCGACGAAGCGCCAGCCGTCGGCGTCCACCTCGAGCCGGACGATCGCGCAGGTGGCCAGCGGCGGCGGGGAATGCAGCGACACCCCGCTCCCGGTCGCGATCCGCGGGAGGGTGAGCGACATGATGCCGCCGTGGCTCACGACGACGACCGCCTCGCCGCGATGGCGCAACGAGACGTAGTCGAGGGCATTGGTCATCCGGATGATGACCTCGTTGCCGGTCTCGCCGCCCGGCCAACGCAGGTCGAGTTGACCGGCCAGCCAGGCCCCGAAATAGCGTTGTCCCTCCTCGAAACCGTGCCCGTCGAGGTCGCCGACCCAGAACTCCTCGACGCCCGGCAGCGTCGTGGGCTGCACCTCGAGCACCCGGCCGAAGACCTCGGCGGTCTCCACCGACCGGGAGAGGGGGCTCGTGTAGATCGCCGCCACCCGTTCGCCGCGCAGCCATGAGGCGGTGACGAGCGCCTCCTCCCGGCCTCGCGGAGTGAGCCGCCCGCCCTCGTCGGTCATCACGTCGGGGCGGTCGTAGCCGGCATCGCCGTGTCGCGCGACGAAGATGCGCGCCGGGCACTGCAGGTCGCTCATGGCCCGAGTATGCCGTCCCTGTGTTCGGGACGTGGGACGATCCGCGGGGTGAGCACGACCGGGGGCCCGTGGTGGTGCGATCGGGCGATGAGGTCCCCGTCGACCCTCAGCTCCGGACCGTGGTCAGCGATGCGGTAGCCGTCGGTGCCCTGGGGCGGCGGCACGCCCTCCATGCTCACGTGGACGAGCGGCATACGGGAACGAGCCCGCGCCAACGCCTCCCGGACGGCGGCCGTCTCGTCGGCCGGCCAGTACTGCTCGGTGATCGACTGCCAGACGACGGTGACCACCCCGGGCTCGACCGGCTCCGCGAGCTGCGCGCGCACCCAGTCGCTCGCCGGGGCTGCGTCGACCACCACGGGGTGCGCCGCCGCGACGGCCAACGCCGCGGACAGACGCTCGTGCCGCTCGAGGGTGAACGGCCAGACGAACGAACGCAGGTATGCCGCCCCCGTCGCGGACGACGCGTCCACCGGTGCGAGGTCGCAGCCGCGGCGGGCCACGATGGTCATCCGCTCGGGGCGCACCCCCGCGGCCTGGGTGTCGAGGGTGAGCGGACTGTCGCGCGGCCCCCACGACCAGCCCGGGCCGACGACGCGATAGCGGTCGACGTGGAGGTTGAGGCCGGCCGCCGCTCCGGGCTCGAGCAGCCGCACCCGGTGGCAGCCCGTGCGCCGGACCGCCTCGAACAGGCCCACGGCGAGACAGGCCGCCCGGCCCGGTTCGTTGGTCTGGGGGGCCTGGGTGAGGGCGGTGCGCAGCTCGTCCGCGTGGGCCGCGAGCACGGACCGCACGTGCGGCCACGCCGCCGTCGGCGGTTCGGTCCCGCCGAGCGAGGGATAGAAGGGCTGGAGCTGAGGCGCGTCGCCGCGCAGCACGATCCGGAACAGCCCCGCGAGCAGGCGCAACTGGACCGCATCTGCGCGCGTGGCGGCGAGGTGGTCGCGGCATACCTGCGCCGTCGGACCGCCCGCCTCGAGGTCGGCGGCGAAGTGCCAGAGCAACTCGCCGTAGAGGTGGTCCCGATGACCGAAGTGCCCGCGGAACAACTCCGCAAGAGGACGCGGGTCCGGTGGCATCCCGTCAGCGTATGCCGCGAGCAGCAGAGCCGGGCGGCTTGGCCGCGCCGCGGCCGCATGCGTAGACGGGCGCTCAGACGGGCTCGGCCACCAACGGGGCCAGGCCGCGGGACTGCCGAATGATCTCGACGAAGCGGCCCATGATGTCGTTGAGTCCGAAATCCTTGGGGGTGAAGACCGCAGCCACCCCCTGGCTCTTGAGCAGGGCGCCGTCGGACTCGGGGATGATCCCGCCGACGACCACGGGCACGTCGCCGATCCCGGCCTCGCGCAGCCCGCGCAGGACGTCGGGGACCAGCTCGAGGTGGGAACCGGACAGGATCGAGAGCCCCACGAGGTGGACGTCCTCGGCGACCGCGGCCGCGACGATCTGCTCGGGAGTGAGCCGGATTCCCTGGTAGATCACCTCGAAGCCGGCATCGCGCGCCCGCACGGCGATCTGTTCGGCACCATTGGAATGCCCGTCGAGCCCGGGCTTGCCGACGAGCACCCGCAGCTTCTCACCGAGTTCCTCGCCCGTGCGGGCGACATCGGCGCGCACGCGCGCGAGGTCACCCGATGCGGTGAGCCCCGCCCCGACGCCGACCGAACCCGACACTCCCGTGGGGGCCCGGTATTCGCCGAACTGCTCGCGCAACGCGGCAGCCCACTCCCCCGTCGTCACCTTGGCCCGCGCACACTCGAGCGAGGCGGCCATGAGGTTGACCCCGGTCGCGGCGTCGGCACGCAGTCGGTCGAGGGCCGCGGCCCACCGTGCCTTGGCCTCGGGGTCGGCGTCCCGCTCGCGCCGCCACGCCTGGATCGCCTCGACGGCGGCCTTCTCCACGGCCGGGTCGACGGTCTGGATGGCCGCGTCGAGGTCGGCCGTGAGCGGATTGACCTCGGTCGAGGTGAAACGGTTGAGCCCGACGACGACGTCCTGCCCGGCCTCGATGCGTTGGCGACGCTGGGCATGCGAGGCCACGAGCGCCGACTTCATGTAGCCCGACTCGACCGCCGCGACCGCCCCGCCGAGGTCCTGCACTCGCTGGATCTCGGCCCGGGCACCCTCGACGAGCTCGCGGACCTTGGCCTCGATGACGACCGAGCCGGTGAACAGGTCGTCGTATTCGAGCAGGTCCGACTCGTAGGCGAGCACCTGCTGGATGCGCAGCGACCACTGCTGATCCCACGGTCGGGGCAGACCGAGGGCCTCGTTCCACGCCGGCAGTTGCACTGCCCGGGCGCGGGCGTCCTTGGACAGGGTGACCGCGAGCATCTCCAGGACGATGCGCTGGACGTTGTTCTCCGGCTGGGCCTCGGTGAGCCCGAGCGAGTTGACCTGGACGCCGTAGCGGAACCGACGCGCGATCGGGTCGGTCACGGCATACCGCTCCTGGGTGAGTTCGTCCCACAACTGGACGAACGCGCGCATCTTGCACATCTCCTCGACGAAGCGCACGCCCGCGTTGACGAAGAAGGAGATCCGGGCGACGACCTCGCCGAAACGCTCGGGCGGGACCTGGCCGGAGTCACGGACGGCGTCGAGCACGGCGATCGCCGTGCACATCGCGTAGGCGATCTCCTGCACCGGCGTCGCGCCGGCCTCCTGCAGGTGATAGGAGCAGATGTTCGTGGGATTCCACTTGGGCATCTGCGACACCGTGTAGGCGATCATGTCGGTGATGAGCCGCAGCGACGGCCCGGGCGGGAAGGCATAGGTCCCGCGGGAGAGGTATTCCTTGATGATGTCGTTCTGGGTCGTGCCGGCGAGGGCATGCACCCAGGTCGCCGGATCCTCACCCGCCGCCCGGGCCTGGTCCTCGGCGGTCACCTGGTACATCGCGAGCAGCCACATCGCCGTCGCGTTGATCGTCATCGAGGTGTTCATCTCGTTGAGCGGGATCCCGGCGAAGAGCGCCGCCATATCGCCCACGTGCGAGATCGGGACCCCGACCTTGCCGACCTCGCCGCGGGCGAGGATATGGTCCGGGTCGTAGCCGGTCTGGGTGGGCAGGTCGAAGGCCACCGAGAGACCCGTCTGCCCCTTGGCGAGGTTGCGCCGGTAGAGGGCGTTGCTCGCGGCGGCACTCGAGTGACCGGCATACGTGCGCATCACCCACGGGCGGTCGCGCGTGGGCGTGGGGGCGGCGGTCGACTCGGCCATGAGTCGACGTTACCCGCCGGTTGTCGAGGCCGAGCGGGCTCAGGCCGTGAGTGCGGCCACAGTGCGCCGGCCCGGTCCGTGGCCGAGCACCCGGTCCAGGTGCGACATCCGCAGTAACCGGGCGGTGCGCTCGTTCACCTCGCCGACGACGAGTTCGCGGCCCGCCCGCCGGGCCCGATGGTGTGCCCCGACGAGCAGCCCGAGCGCGCTCGCGTCGCCGATCTCGGCCTCCGGCAGCTCGACAACGATCCGCCGACAGTCCCCACCGGCCGCACCCTCGAGGGCGCCGTCGATGGCGCTATGGAGCACCTCACGCACGTGCGCGAGCGATGCCGCGTCGAGACGCCCGTCGACCCGCACATGGGTGTTGCCGTCCTGGGCGAAGACGTGCACAGGTGGGCAGGCCCGGGCGGGCCGGCTCGGCCTGCTGCTCATCTGCCACCCCCTGTGGTGGTGTCGCCGTCGTCCCGAGAGACGCTCGGCAAGGGCAATCGGTTGCGTCACGCTAACGAGGAGTCGTGCGAGCCCGCCCACGGACACGCTGTGACAGATGTTACGAAAGAGACACAAGTCATTTGTCGTGACGCCTGAGACCCTCGTCGTCGCCCGCCTGCCCCGGTCACTCGGGCGCAGGCGACTCGTCCGGCTCGCGGACGACGTCGGCACCGAGGGAGCGCAGGCTGAGCTCGAAACCGGCGTAGCCCCGGTCGATGTGGTGCACCCCGCCCACCGTCGTCACACCGTCGGCGACCAGACCGGCGAGGACGAGCGCGGCCCCCGCCCGGATGTCGCTCGCCTCTACCGGTGCCCCGGAGAGCAGCGGACGGCCGTGCACCATCACATGGTGACCGTCGATCCGGGCCTCCATGCCCAGCCGGGCGAGCTCCTGGACGGTGCGGAACCGGGCCTCGAAGAGGTTCTCGGTGATCATCGCGCTCCCCTCGGCCACAGCGTCGTAGGCGAGGGCAAAGGGCTGCAGGTCCGTGGGGAAGCCGGGATAGGGCAGCGTCGCCACGGTGATCGACCGAGGCCGCCGATCGGGGTCGCCCACGACCCGGAAGCCGTCGGCCGTCACCTGCACGTCGGTGCCCGCGTCGGTGAGCAGGTCGAGCACGACCGGCAGATGCGCCGGTATGCCGCCCACCACCTCGACGTCCCCCCGCGTCGTCGCAGCGGCGAAGGCCCACGTGCCCGCGGCGATCCGGTCGGGGACGACCCGATGGGTGACCGGATGCAGTTCGTCGACCCCCTCGATCTCCACGAGCGAACCTCCGGCACCGCTGATCCGGGCCCCCATCGCGGTGAGCAGGTTCGCGATGTCGACGATCTCGGGCTCCCGAGCGGCGTTGTCCAGCCGGGTCCGGCCCCGCGCGAGCACCGCTGCGGTGAGAATGTTCTCAGTCGCTCCCACGCTGGGGAACTCCAGCTCGATGTCCGCCCCGGTGAGCCCGCGCGGGGCGCTGGCCAACAGGTAACCACGCTCGACGCGCACCGAGGCCCCGAGCGACTCGAGCCCGGCCGCGTGCAAGTCCAGGCCGCGCGAGCCGATGGCATCGCCGCCGGGGATCGCCACGTCGGCCTCGCCGCACCTTGCCACGAGCGGGCCGAGCACGGAGATCGACGCCCGCAAGGCCCGGACCAGGTCGTAGTCGGCCCGATGCCCGATCCGGTCCGGCACGTCGATCGCGACGGTGCCCTCCTCGGGCAGGTAGTCGACCTGAGCACCGAGCCGGCGCAGCAGCTCGGCCATCGTCTCGACGTCCATGATCGCCGGCACCCCGGTGAGGACCGTGCGCCCGCGTGCGAGCAGAGCGATCGCCATGAGTTTGAGGGCGCTGTTCTTCGCCCCGACCACGGGCACGCGGCCCACCAGCCGGGCTCCCCCGACGACCCGGAACCGCTCCCGCACGGGGCCAGCCTAGGGGCTGGCGTCTGAGAGGCTGTTCCCATGGTCAACCTCACCCGGATCTACACCCGGACCGGCGACGACGGCACGACGGCGCTGGGCGACTTCAGCCGCACCGCGAAGACCGACGTGCGGCTCGCGGCATACGCCGACGCCAACGAGGCGAACGCCTGTCTCGGCGTGGCGATCGCGGCCGGGGGCTTGCGTGCCGACGTGGGCGACACCCTCCGGCGCGTGCAGAACGAACTCTTCGACGTGGGCGCGGACCTTTGTGTGCCGTTGCAGGACCACTACGACTACCCGCCGCTGCGTGTGCAGCAGCCGTGGATCGACGACCTCGAGGCCGACTGCGACCGCTACCTCGGCGAGCTCGAGCCACTGCGCTCGTTCATCCTCCCCGGGGGCAGCGCCGGGGCGGCATACCTGCACGTGGCGACGACGGTCGTGCGGCGGGCGGAGCGGGCGACGTGGGCGGCGCTCACGGCATACGGGCGGGAGCCGGGCCGCGAGCGGGGCGTGGGCGGGGTCAACCCGCTTGTCGCGACCTACCTCAACCGACTGTCCGACCTGCTCTTCGTGCTCGCCCGGGTGGCCAACCTGCCGACCGGCGACGTGCTGTGGCAGCCGGGGGGTGGCCGGGCGCAGGCACCGGTCCGCGGACGGGCCGCGCGAGACGACCCGTCGGCTAGTTGACGGCGGAGGCCGACTCGGGCGGAGCGGCCTCCACCCAGGACCGCAGAGCGGTGTATGCCGCGAGCGGGAGGGCCAGCCCGAAACGCTCGCCGACGTGCACGCAGGTCACGCAGACGGCGTCCGGAATGGACGCGGGGGCCTCCCGACTCGCCGCGTCGACCGGCACTCCCAGCTCGAGATCGCGGCGGGACCACCGGTGGCGGGCATTCATCGTCAACCCGGACAGCGGGAACCACTCGAGCTCGGACTCACCGAACCGGATGAAACCCTGGCGCCAGGCGTGCGAGCCCTCGCGCTGGAAGGCGCACAGGGTGACGAGGTTGCCGCGGGAGATCGCCCGACGGCGCATGAACATCGCGAGCAGGTAGCCACCTGCGATCGCAACTACCAGCCCGACCGCGACCTCCAGGGAGAACAGCAGGTCGGTCACCGGCGGCCCCGGTCAGTCGCGCGCCGACGTCACGGAGACGTGGTCGGCGACGATCGTCACCCGGTCGTGCTCGACCGAGAGGAAGCCATTGTCGATCCCGGCGACCTGGCGGCCACCGTCGCTCTCCGAGATGGTGAGGTCACCCGAGACGAGCACGCCGAGCAGCGGGGTGTGGCCGGGCATGATGCCCATCTCGCCGGAGGCCGTGCGACAGCGCACCATCTTCGCCTCGCCCACCCAGACCCTGCGGTCCGCGGCGACCAGCTCGACCTGAAGTGCACTCACGTTGTCCTCCGGGGATCGGTTGCTGGCCGCGAGTCTATCGGTCCGCAGTCGGCTCTCCGACCGCGATGTGGGCGCGGCCACCGTTCTCGGCCCCCGGCGCCCCCCGGCGCCCCCTGCCCCCACGCGCAAGTAAGCGCTTGCCCGTTGCCGATTGTCCGCGTGAAGGCCCGAACGGCGTCAAATCGGCAACACTCAAGCGCTTACATGACGGGAGTGGGCTGGGGTGGGCCCGGAGGTCGGGGTGGGTCGGCTGGGCCGGGATGGCGAGCTGTGGCGAGCTGTGACGAGCTGGGGGGCTGTCCAGTGGCGGCCATGGCACGTTGTGGCCGCTCCGAACGTGCCCGACGAGCCGTCCCGGGGGTGACAGTGAGATGCCCGGGCAGCAGTCCGGGACCGATCCAGTGGAAGGGAAGATCATGACAGCAGCAACGCTCGACCTGCACGAGCTGAGTCTGGACTTGTCGGCGTGGGAGGCCCCGTTCACGCTCGACGACGCCACCCGCGACCTCACCGAGGGCGAATGGGCGGTCTTCGGAGCAGTCGCGGCGTTCTTGGGCCTCGGGCTCACCGTTGTCGCCTACATCTGCGGCGTCTGCGGGGCGAGGTCCTTCTGGTCCTGCGTCAACGCGGTGCGCGACTACTGGGGATCCGGCTGCTGACCGACGTCGCGCGCGGGGGGCGGGTCGTGATCCCCGTCGAGGAATGCACGACCCGCCTCCTGCCCGACATGCTCACCATCCGTCGAACCCATGGAGCGACCGTGGAACTGCGTTACGACCTACCTACCTGGATCCTTCCCGGGGCCAGCTACGCGCTCGCCCCGGGAGTACGCCTCGATGAGGACGGCCTCGTCGATGACCTGGGCCGCCACTACCCCCTCAATTCCACCGGGAAGCTCGTGTGCAGGCTGGGACGGGAGCCGGCCGACCTCGACCTCGTGGTGGACGAGTTGGCCCGCGCGTCGGGCACCCCGGCCCCACTGGTGAGCCGAGGGGTCGTGGGCTTCGTCGCCGAACTGAGTCGGCGCGGGCTGCTCTCGATCCATCAGTCGTTCGCGCGGGAAGCGCTCGTGGTGGCGCGAGAGTTGCCCTATCTGACGGTCGCCGGGCGCCACGACCGCCACCTGCTCCGGCATGGCACCCGATGGCCGGTCCGTCGTTACCCGGCCACGGTCACCGGGATCCTGCGCAGCTGCGCAGAGGCCTACCAGAGCGTGTTGTGGTTCGGAGTGGCCGTCGCTGTGGTCGTCCTGGTCATCGGGCTGCGTGTGGACACCCTCAACATGGTGCGGCCCGACACGCTCCCAGGGACGATCGCCGTCCTCACCGGCTTCTTCTTGTTGATTCCCGTGACGGCCGTCGGGCACGAGCTGGGCCACTGGTGGGCCGCACGGATGCTCCAGGTCCCGAGCGCCGGCTGCTACTCCCGCCGCGGTGCCGCCGGTGTCACCTACCCCACCGCCCCGCCGCGCGCGGGTCTGCTCATCACACTTGCCGGGCCGGTCGGAGGGCTGCTCACGGTCACCCTGGCCGCCCTCGTCTGGCTTGGTGTCAAGCCATGGTGGATCGCCATGCGCGTGGACCAGTTGGGCCTGTCGATCGCCCTCGCGTTGGGCGTGATTGCTGCGATGCAGGTCCTCGCCCTGACCCCTGTCGCCCGGGACGGTCGAGAACTCCTCTCGCTCTGGATGCGCAGCCGGGCCCCGAAGGAGACGTCATGCTGACCGTGTCCGGGTTGTCCGTCACGGTGCCGGGGTTCGCCCTGGGCCCGGTCGACCTGCGCGCCGCGCCCGGCGACTTCGTGTCCCTGATCGGCCCCAACGGCTCCGGGAAGAGCACCCTCATCTCGGCGATGCTCGGACTGCGTCGGCCTGATCTCGGATCGAGCTGCTGGGCAGGTGCCGACCTCAGTCGACGCAATCCGCGGGACCTGGCAGCGGTGGCCTACGTAAGCGATTCCTCCGAGGACGTGCTGCGCGAGTTCAGCGCGCAGGAGTACTGGCAGTACAGCCGCGTCGTCCGCGAAGACGCAATCGGGCGCCCGCTGCCGCACGCCATGGACCGGGCCGCGGAGATCGCCCACGCCCTCGACTTCCCAGGCGCAGCACGACCCCTTGCGCAGCTGAGCCTCGGTACCCGACGAAAGGCCCAGATCGTCGCCGCGCTCATGACCGATCCGGAGTTCGTCGTCTTGGACGAGCCCTTCATAGGGCTGGACTTCCTCGCGGCCCGGGCACTGGAACAGGTGCTGCGCGGGATCTGCGCAGCCGGTACCACCGTCCTGAGTTCGAGTCACGACCTGGACCTTGCGTCCCGGATCTCCACCCGCGCGCTCGTCCTCTACGCCGGGCGGGTCTGCCTCAACGCTCGGGTCGCCGACCTCGGCGGACACAGCATGCTCGAACAGGCCGTTCTCGACGCCATCGGACGGGCCCGGGCGGGACGTCTCGGGGCCGACCGGTGAAGCCCGCCCTCGGAGGCCTGCTGCGGCATACCGGCCGTGTGCTCGTGCGGTCACTTGGTTACCGCGGGCCCAGACCCGGCCGGGCGCTCGGTGTCGTCGTCGCGGTCGGCGGACTCGTCACGGCGGCCGCCACCGCAGGCCTAGCCGTCGCGGCCGCAGGTCTCGACGAGACGAGCGCCCGCGTATTGCTCCCGAGCATCGTGCTGTTGAGCGGGTATGCCGTGGCGGGCCCGCTCCTGTTGATCGGCGACTCGGTGCGAGGCGGCGCGAGCGGTCACGCGACGCGGGCTCTGGCCGGGCTCCCCCTGTCCCGCCGCCAACTGCGGCTGCTCGAGTGGGCACCCGCGGCCACGGTGTCCCTCGTCGGCACCGCAGCCCTCGTCCCGCCGGCCGTTGCGATGCTCATCCGAGCGGGTGGGACGCCGGCGAGTTCGACGCTGGCCATCTGCGCGGTGCTCGCGTCCTCGGACGCTGCCGCCCTCGTCATTCTCGCGGCCGTCAAACTCACCTGCCGGGGCCCGTCGTGGCGAACGGCGCACTATCCGATCACCCTGCTGCTCTTCGGCGTCGCGACCGTGCTCGTCGTCGGGGCGGCCTTGCGCGAACGGCACGACCTCGGTCTGGTTGTCGCTCTGCTCACCCCGCTCGTCGTCAACGATGTCCAAGTGGCGGGCACCGCCGCTGCCGGCCCGACCGGTCTCGTGCTGGCGGGTTCCCTCGCAGTCTGTGCGGCGGCCGCGGCAGCGATTGTTGCCAGCGACGACTCCCGGTCGGCCTCGACGGTGGTCGCCCGCTGGCGGCCGAGCCCTCGAGCGTCGTGGTTCGTCGGCGAACTCG
>WBZT01000069.1_pt1 | contig 86173 bp, 75 predicted proteins | sample 5204241 | NCBI WGS metagenome assembly WBZT01 (sample SAMN12344358, study PRJNA552823) | activated sludge metagenome | biome: Activated sludge suspended growth; feature: Nitrification reactor; material: Wastewater; isolation source: activated sludge from nitrification reactor of wastewater...
GTCACCGACGACAAAAACCCCGACACCGGGTCATACCCGTAGCCGACCGTCCGGCCGTCCGACGACGACACCGACACCAACCGTTGCGCACCAGACGGCTCATAGGCGAACGAAACAGACGGGCCCAACGACGACACCGCCGTCAACACGCGCCCGTCACCCCCGCGGGTCACCGTCACCGTCTGCCCATCCCAACGCGTCAACACCTCGATACGGCCAGCCGCATCAAACCCCCACGACACACCATCAGGAAAGTCCACACGCAACGAACCATCCGGATCAGCGAACACACGACCATCAAACTCGCGAGGCGCCCCCCAACCGCCACCCGCCAACACCGGGAACCGCACCAGCCGACCATCCTCCAACGTCACACCCACACCACCACCCGGTTCGACCACCGCGGTCTGGGAGAACCCCGACCGCCAACCCACACCCAACACCGACGACGACGAATCCACCGAGTTGTACGCCCGCGACACACCCAACCCGAACACCCCACCATGCGACCCGAGATCCGTCCACGAATCGAAGAACGACCCTGACGCCGTATTCACCGGATCACCATGACGAGCCATCGAATCCGCACTGCCCAGGCGTTCCCGGAGCGAATTCACGTAGCCGGCGCCTGGATCGAGATTCACCTGGGCGGTCCCCGACCCGGCATTGTCCCCGTAGCAGCAGACCGACCCGTCGTTGTATCCGTCGATGATGCCGAGGTAGAACCTCGTTGCCCCGGCGGGCACGTGGATGCGCTGGGTCTGACCGCTCGGGGTCAGACCATCGCCAACAGGAAACGTCTGAGCGACCACGGGGTAGAGGTCTGCAGCGGTCGCGTAACCGGCGTTCTCAAGCATCGGGGGAGCGGGCAACGTCGGCAGGCCCGGCCCGAGGAATACCCCAGCCAACATGTCGATCTGAACGTCCTTGAACCCGGATATCGGCGAACCGGTCGGTGTGTTGATCGTGAAGACCGTCGGGTAATCGACGCCATCGGGCCCCACAGGAACGCACTGCCCACAAATGTCCCAGGTTCCTTCCGCTGCCACGTTCAGAACCTGGCCGCCCGACAGACCATCCATCGCCAAGAGGGGTGGGATCCCGCCATCAGCCGAAGGCAGCCCGCCCGCCTGGTACAGCGACATCCGCGGGTTCAGAGCCAGGGGATACTGCGCACCCGCCTGCGCCACGATCATCTGAAGTGACACGGTCAACAACGCCGACACCATGACCGGCACGAGGACCAGCCGCGCCCACGCCGACCGCTCAGAACCACCCGTCGAAACCACCACAACAACCTCCCCAAACCCCGAGACCCCTACCCCGAAGGCGGATAGGTGACGACTCTTTCGGCAAACCAGCCGCCCAAACTTGAGCGCCAGCGCCGGGAAGCCCAGCCAAGCCACCGTAGAGAGGACTGAAGCAACAAAGGCGCGAGACGCCTGCCGGTGACGGTCGTTGCCCACTCGCTGAACATCGCGCCAGCGGCGCGTCACCGCCTGCCCGCGGGCGGCATCAGTCCGTGGAGGCGACCGCTCGAACCGACACCGGGATGCCGTTGAGGCGTGCGTTCCCCGAGAGCGGGTCGATCACGTCGTCGGTCGTGAGCACGTTGGAGTTGACCCCGGCGGCCGAGGCGGCGGTTCGCTGGCGCGTGCCCGCCACGTCGTGGCCCCACCCGTGCGGAAGGCACACGGTGCCGGGGGCGATCGCATCGGTCACTTCGGCTGTCGCGACGAGCGAGCCTGCGGCGCTCTCGACGAGCGCCTCGTCGCCGTCGGCGATGCCGGCGGCGCAAGCATCCTCGGGGTTGATCTCCAGGGTGCATCGGCTGCGGCCGGAGACGAGCCGCTCGATGTTGTGCATCCACGAGTTGTTCGACCGCTCGTGGCGCCGCCCGACCAAGACCAGCCCGCCGGCCGGCGGCGTCGCGAGCGCGGCCACCAGGCGCTCGGCTTCGCGCATGATCGGCGGCGCGGCGAGCTCGACGGTGCCGCTTGGCGTGCGAAGCATGGCGGGCAGTCTCGGGACGAGCGCGCCCAGATCGATCCCGTGGGGGTGCGCACGAAGGTCGTCGAGTGTCAGGCCGGCCCAGCCGCGGCGAAGCATCAGGTCGAGGATCGCCTCCACGGGCGGTTGGTTCGTCGCTGCGGCGGTCTCGTGGTCGACGTCGAACCCGCCCTCGGTCGCGAGGGCCGAGACCATCAGACCCGTGACGATGGCAGGGTCGGCGTCGGGCCCGAGCCCCGACGCGATCAGCGCCAGTGTGGCGAAGATCTCGAAGTCGCCGAGCCCGGGCTCGTCGGGGTGGTCGGCCGGGCGGATCGCGGGGCTGTAGTTGACGACATTGCGGACAGAGAGCCCCATGAACGCCAGGTCGCAGTGCGCCTTCGCCAGCGGCGAGGGGCTGGGCAGGATCACATCGGCGTGGCGGGTCGTCTCGTTGAGGTAGATGTCGATCGACACCATGAACTCGAGCGACGCCAAGGCCCGGTCGAGTCGCTCGGAGTTCGGGGCGGAGCGCACCGGGTTGCCGGCGTGGGTGATGAGCGCGCGCACCCGACCGGGACCCGGCATCTCGATCTCGTCGGCCAGCGTGGCCACGGGGAACTCGCCACGCACCTCGGGCACGCCGCGAACGCGGCTCGCCCAACGCCCGGCCGTCCACCCCCGCCCGCCCGGCTCCCGGGCCTCGTCGGAGGGTGCGATGGCGGGCGTGGGAAACATCGCGCCGCCCGGTCGATCGAGGTTGCCGGTGATCACGTTGATCACGTCGGCCAGCCACGAGGCCAGCGTTCCCCACTCGGTGGTGTGGGTGCCGATCCGGCCGTAGACGGCGGCCGTTGGCGCGGCGCGCAGCGCGACGGCGATTCGCCTCGTCGTCGCCGCGTCGATGCCGCAGCGTTCGGCCACCGACGCTGCGTCGAGCGGACCTAACGCATCGAGCACCTCGTCGAGCCCGCTCACGTGCGGCGCGAGCGCACCGAGGTCGCAGCCGGGCCCGCGTGCGATCTCGGTGACGATCGCACCGAGCCACCACGCGTCGGTGCCCGGGCGGATCGTCACGTGTTCGTCGGCGGCATGCGCCGTGCGCGTGCGGCGGGGGTCGACCACGACGACCCGCCCGCCGCGAGCACGAATCGCCGCGACCCGACCCATGAAGTCGGGTGCGGTGCACAGGCTCCCGTTGGACTCGGCCGGATTCGCGCCCAGCATCAGGAGGTAGTCGGTGCGGTCGAGGTCGGGCACGGGGATCGAGTCGGGCCGCCCGAACATGGCGCCCGACGAGACGTGCCTCGGCATCTGATCGACGGTCGAGGCCGAATAGAGGTTGCGAGTTCCGAGCGCCCGGAGGAACGGCTTGGTTCCCAGCATCGCTCCCAGGTTGTGCACCGTCGGATTGCCGAGATACACCGCGACGGCGTTGCGATCGCCCGCATCCCAGACGCGGCCGAGCCCCTCGGCGACCGCAGCGAACGCCTCGTCCCACGTGGCTTCGACGAACTCGCCGTCGCGCTTGATCAGCGGCGATCGGAGGCGGTCGGGGTCGTCCGCGAGCTTGTGGAGCAGCGAGCCCTTCGGGCAGATGTACCCCTTCGAGAACACGTCGTTGCGGTCGCCACGCACGCGCACCACGGTGCCGTCGCGCATGGTCAGCTCCAGCCCGCACGTCGCCTCACACAGCGGGCAGGTCCGGTAGTGCACCTCGTCGGTCATCGCTGCCCCCCGGCAGGTTCTCGCGGCAGCCCGAGCAGCCGCTCTCCGCAGATGTTGCGGAGGATCTCGGTCGTCCCACCCATGATCGTGTACCCGGGTGCATAACAGATGTTGCGCGCCGCCCGGCCCCACAGCATCGCCGCCGGCCCTGCGACCGCAACGCAGAACGCGGCGACGCGCTGCTCGAACTCGGTGCACCACGTCTTCGTGACTGCCGAGTACCCCTTCGGCGCCTGGCCGAGCACCTCGCGCAGCACCATCAGTCGACCGATGCGATAGCCGGCTTCGAGCGAAGCGAACTCCTGGCGCAGGTGCGGCAGTACGGGTGGCCCGTGCGGCGGGTCGCGCAGCGTGGCGACCGCATCGAGGTAGAGCCGGCGGTTCGACACCAGCCGGTCGATGCCGCCGCGCTCGTGCTCCATCTGCCGCATGATCTGGCGGAAGGCCCCGTGCAGCCGGCCGACGCGTCGCGACTCGGGCACCGCCACGTTCTCGAAGACCACCTCGCAGAAGTGACGGTCGTCGGTCATGTCGCGGATCGGGCGGACCGTGACCCCGGGTGCGTGCATGTCGACGATGAATTCCGACAGGCCGGCGTGCGGGGAAGCATCGGGGTCGGTGCGGGCGATCACATAACACCAGTCGGCCTCGGCCGCACCCGAGGTCCAGATCTTCGTGCCCTCGATGCGCCAGCCCTCGCCGTGGCGGGTCGCCCGGGTACGAAGCGACGCGACGTCGCTGCCCGCGTCGGGCTCGCTCATGCCGATGCACCAGGCGGCCCGGCCGGCCACGATGTCGGGAAGGAACTCGTCGCGCTGCTCGTCGGTGCCGAACTGCAGCAGCGTGGGCCCGATCTGACGGTCGGGAAACCAGCACGAGGCGAGCGGAGCGCCGTGGGAGATCAGCGCCTCGACCACGGCGAACCGCTCGATCGGCGGCCGCTCGTGACCTCCCCAGCGGCGCGGCCAGCACATGCCGAGCCATCCCCGGCGGCCGAGCTCCCGAGCGACCTGCGGGTCGACGCCGCGCAGCCAGGAGTCCTCACGAATCGCAAGGCCGGCGGTGACCCGCTGCGCGAACGACCGGGCGTCTGCGGCGAGTGCGTCGAGTTCGGGGGTCCAGGCGAAGTCGATGGCCGGCAACGCTATCGGGCCCGTGCGGTCGCGTTACGGTGCCCGCCATGCACGCCGTCGTCCTCGATTCCTACGGCGGACCCGAGGTGCTCGGCGTCCGCGACGTTTCCGCTCCCCAGCCGGGTCCCGAGGAGGTGCTGGTCGATGTCGTCGCCACCGCGCTCAATCGCGGCGACCTTCTGCAGCGCGAGGGCAAGTATCCGGGGCCGTCGGTGCTGGGCGTCGACGGCGTGGCGTATGAGATCCCCGGCATGGAGTTCGCTGGGCGAGTCGCGTCCGTGGGGACCCGGGTGTCGAGCGTGGCACCCGGCGACGAGGTGATGGGCATCGTTGGGGGAGGGTCGTACGCGTCACAGCTCGTGACACACGAGCGGCTGCTGCTCCCAGTGCCGGGGGGCGTTCCCCTGGCCGATGCGGCCGCGATCCCCGAGGTGTTCATCACCGCCTTCGATGCGTTGGTGCGGCAGGGCGGCCTCACCGCCGGGAGGTGGGCGCTCGTGCACGGGGGAGCGTCTGGGGTCGGCACGGCGGCGATCCAGCTGGTCCGCGCCGTCGGCGCGTCGAGCATCGTGACCACCTCGACGGCGAAGGTCGAACGGTGCGGCCGCCTCGGCGCCGACGTGGTGGTCGACTACACGACCGAGGACTTCGTCGCCGTCTCGAAGGGGGCAACGGCGGGGCGCGGTGTGGACGTGGTGCTCGACATGGTCGGAGGCTCGTACCTGCCTCGCAACGTGAGCGCTGCGGCCGCCCAGGGTCGCATCGTGCAGATCGGCGTGATGGGCGGTGGGCCGGCTGAGGTCAACCTCGGCGTGGTGCTCATGAAGCGGCTCCAGATCATCGGCACGACGCTGCGCAACCGGCCGGTCGAAGAGAAGATCGCGGTGTGCCGTCGGTTCGCGACCGAGGTGCTTCCGCGGTTCGAGCGCGGCGAACTCGCACCGGTGATCGACCGGCGTTTCCCGCTGGCGGAGATCGCCGCTGCGCACGCGTACCTGGCGCAGAACACCAGCGTCGGCAAGGTGTTGATCGACGTGCAGGGCTGATCGGCAAGGCGCTGACCCTGCCCGCGCTTGTCCCGCCCGCGCCGGACGCGGGCAGGACGAGCGAGCGGTCGCTCAGCTCAAGGGCGAGCGGTCGCCGACGGCCACGTAGTCGCGTGCCGGGGCGCCGATGTACGTCTGCCGAGGCCGCGCGATACGGGCGTCCTGGCCGAGCAGTTCCTTGTAGTGCGCCAGCCAGCCCGACACGCGGGGGATGGCGAACAAGACGGTGAACATGTCGAGCGGGAAACCCATGGCCTGGTAGATCAGGCCCGAGTAGAAGTCGACGTTGGGGTACAGCTTCCGACTCACGAAGTAGTCGTCGGCCAGCGCTACCTCTTCGAGCTTCAGCGCGATGTCGAGGAGCGGGTTCTTGCCCGTGACCTCGAAGACGGCGTCGGCGGTCTTCTTGATGATCGCGGCGCGAGGGTCGTAGTTCTTGTAGACCCGATGCCCGAACCCCTGCAGGCGCCCGTTCCCGGCCTTCACCTGGTCGATGAACGCCGGAACGTTCTCGTAGGAGCCGATCTCGGTGAGCATTTTGAGCACGGCCTCGTTGGCACCGCCGTGGCGGGGTCCGTAGAGCGCTGCGGTCGCCGCCGCCGTGGCCGAGTACGGATCGGCGTGCGCCGAGCCGACCGTGCGCATGGCGGTCGCCGAACAGTTCTGCTCGTGATCGGCGTGCAGGATGAACAGCACGTCGAGCGCACGCACCAGTGCCGGGTTGGCGTCGTAGCGGGGCTCCGCGATCTTCCACATCATCGACAGGAAGTTGGCGCAGAAGTCGAGCGAGTTGTCCGGGTATACGAACGGCATGCCGACGCTGAAGCGGTAGGCGCCCGCAGCGAGCGTCGGCATTTTCGCGATCAGCCGGACGATCTGCTTGGAAAGGACGTCCGGGGTGTGGATGTCCTTGGCCTCCGGGTAGAAGGTCGACAGCGCGGCGAGCGCCGAGACCAGCATGCCCATGGGGTGGGCGTCGTGATGGAAGCCCTCCATGAACCGCTTGCGAACGTTCTCGTGGATGAACGTGTGGTGGATGATGTCGAAGCGCCATTGCTCGAACTGCGACGCGGTGGGGAGTTCACCGTGAATGAGGAGGTACGCGACCTCCAGGTAGTTGGAGTGCTCTGCGAGCTGCTCGATGGGGTATCCGCGATACCGCAGGATGCCTCGTTCTCCGTCGAGTTCGGTGATCGCGCTTTCGGCGGCGGCAGTGGCGCCGAAAGACGGGTCAAGGAACCACACCCCGGGAAGGAACTTGGAGAAGGTCTTCGCGTCGATCGCTCCGTTGACGATCGGTAGCTCGACCTGTTGACCGGACCGGTTGTCGGTGATGGTGATGCTGTCTGCCACGGCCGCCATCCTACGGCCGTTGCGGCCGGTCATCTGCCAGATGCGATCGGGGTGATGCCGGCTTGCTGCGGCGCGTCGGCCTCGACGAGGCGGCGGACCTCGGTCATGACGGCACGATCGGCGGCGCTGGGCATCCGTCGGCCGCGCCAGCACAGCGCTACCTGACGGCGGGACGCGTCGTGGATCGGCACGCGCCGCCAGTCGCCGGAGATCGATCCGGGCGCCGCGCTCGCCGGGAGGATCGCGGCGCCGAAGCCGGCGAAGGCGAGCGACGCGAGCAACCGGATGCCGTCGACCTCGGCCTTCGAGATCAACGTGACGCCGGCGCGTTCGGCGTCGTCGTCGAGTTCGGCGCGAAACGGCGTGCCCTCGGCGGGGAGGAGCAATGCGTGGCCGGCGAGGTCGGCGAGCGCGATGCGGTCGGTCGCCGCGAGTGGGTGGTCGGCGGGCGCGACGACCACGCGGTCCTCGTCGAAGAGGGGATCGAGGACGAGTTCGGGATCGTCGATGGGGGCATGGACGATGGCGAGGTCGACTCGGGCGCCGAGCAGGTTGAGCACCAGCGACGAGGTCGTCGCGTCGAGGATCACGAGGCGAACGTCGGGGTAGGTTCGCGCCATCTCGTCGAGCAGGCGAGGAACGAGCCACCGAGCGGTCGTGCCGATGACGCCGAGACGCACGGTGCCGGACACCACATTGCGCACCGACGCGACGTCGGAGGAGATGGCACTGAGTTCCGCGTCGACGCGCAGGGCTCGGGCCGCAACGAGGGCGCCCTCCTCGGTGAGCTCCATCGTCGCCCGGTCGACGAGCACTGCGCCCAGTTCGCGCTCGAGGCGCGACACGTGGGTGCTGACATTGGACTGCACGGTGTGCAGGGCGCGCGCGGCGGCCGAGAAGCTTCGGTGATCGCCAACGGCGACCAACGCTCGTAGCTGCCGCAGGTCCATCGCTGAGATAGATCTTAGCTATCTCAGAGAACAGTTTGAAAGATTGCTTGCAGGTGTTTATGCTGGAGCCACAAGCAAGTCCGGGGTACACGAGATCCCCCCCCCTCGTCCCCCGGCCGGCCGGAAACGTGAGTCCCCCCCTCACGCCGGTACGTACACGCTGAAGGACCGGCATCCCCCCCCGCCGGTCCTTCGGTGTTTTTCCGGGCGAACAGGCCGGGGGCGATCGGACTAGCGTCGCACTGTGACCTCGCCCTCGCGCTCAACCCGGCCCGCCCGCAGCGGGGCGTCGCGTCGTCAACGACGTCGATTCTCGGGAGCGGCCTTCTTCGATCTCGACCGCACCTTGCTTGCGGGAGCAAGCGGTCCCGTCATTTCACAAGCGCTTCGCACGGTCGGGGTGATCTCGGGAGAGCCGAATCCGCTCGAGCCGCTGCTGTTCCGGTTGTACGACCTGTTCGGCGAGAACTCCCCCACGATGTTCGTCACGCGGCATGCGTCGCGGGCCGCCCGCGGCTGGCCAGTCGAGTCGGTTCGTGCCGCCGCGGCGCTCGCCGCGCCGACGCTGGCCGACAACGTGCTGCCGTACGCCCGGCGCGAGATCGAACAGCACCGCGCTGAAGGGCGCGCCGTGGTGCTCGCGACCACGACGCCCCGTCAGATCCTGGAGCCGTTCGCGGAACTCCTCGGCTTCGACGACGTGATCGCCACGAACTACGGCCACGACGGCGACACCTTCGACGGTCGGGTGATCGGCGAGTTCGTGTGGGGGCGGGCGAAGGCCCGTGCCGTGGCTGCGTGGGCAGCCGAGCACGGTGTCGAACTCGGCGACTCGTCCGCCTACAGCGACAGCTACTACGACGTGCCGCTGCTGTCGATCGTCGGTCGGCCGCACGCCGTCAACCCAGACCCCCGCCTCGCGATGATCGCAGTGCTGCGACGCTGGCCCATCCGGCACTTCGACCTTCCGTCGGGAGTGCCCAAGGTCGGCTGGGTCGAGCCGCAGCGGCTGATCCTCAACCTCGCCCGAGCCGAACTCATGCCGTGGGTGCGGTTCCAGGTGCACGGGGTGCGCCGAATCCCCGAGTCGGGCCCCGCGATCATCGTCGGCAATCACCGCAGCTACTTCGACCCGATCGCCGTGGGACACCTCCTGGCTCGGCGCGGGCGTCCCGCCCGTTTCCTGGGGAAGAAGGAGGTGTTCGACGCTCCGGTGGTGGGCGACGTCGCCCGGGCCATGGGCGGCATCCGGGTGGAGCGAGGCACCGGGTCGGACGAGCCGCTCCGCGCCGCGGAGGAGGTGCTCGCCGCAGGCGACATGGTGGCGATGATGCCGCAGGGGACGATCCCGCGCGGCTACGAGTTCTTCAACCCGGTGCTCAAGGGCCGCTGGGGTGCGGCACGGCTTGCTGCCGCAACCGGCGCGCCGGTGATCCCTGTTGGGCTCTGGGGAACCGAACGTGTCTGGCCGCGTTCGTCGCGGTTGCCGAACGTGACCGCGATCGCGAGCCCGCCCACCGTCACGATGCGGGTGGGCAAGCCAGTCGATCTGGAGTACCGCTCGGAGGAGCGCGACACCGAACGCATCATGGAGGCGATCATGTCGCTGCTCCCGCCCGAGGCGCGAGCGCCCCGCGAGCCCACCGATGAGGAGCTCGCCCGCACCCTTCCGCCCGGCGTGAGCGCCGCGGACGTGCTCGACGAGTCCACCCGGCGCCCGGGCACCGACTGAGCCGACGGGGTCGGCGAGCGCGACGGGGTCGGCGACGCCGCGCCTTGCGGTGAACGGGAACGACTTTGTCAAGGAGGTGATGATCGTCGTCGATGCTTGAGCGATGACCACGATCGAGCGCCGCACGCACCGTTCCCCTCGCGAGTTGGTTCGCGTGGTCACGCCTCTGGTCCTCGTGTGGACCGTGGGCGTCGCTGTCCTTGCCGCGGTCGCCGGCCAAGGGGCGGATCGCTCCGCCGCGCTGCTGATGGATCCGACGTTTCTCGTGGGCGCACACTGGTACACGGGGTTGGTGTCGAACCTCGGCATCCTCGGTTGGACCGTGGCGCTTGCGGCCGCGGCGGCAGGGGCGTGGGCCTCGAACATCGGCGGCCGCCGGAAGGCGAGCGTGTTCCTGCGCTGGGGTGCCGCGGTGTGTGCGCTGTTGTTGGTGGACGACCTCTTCCAATTGCACGCCATCGTCGCCGACACCTATCTCCGAATCCCGAAGTCGGTGGCCACGACCGCAATCGCGTTCTGCGGTGCGTGGTGGGTGCTGAGCCAACGGCGCGAGATCCGGCGCACTCACGTCCACCTGCTCGTTGCGGCGCTGGTGGGCCTGGCCGCGTCGCTGGTCGTGGACCACGTGATCGACCCGATCCCCGGCGATGGCTGGCTCATCGCCGAGGACGGAGCGAAGTTCCTGGGAATTCTCGCGTGGGCGACCTACTTCGTGGTCACCGCCGCCGACATCAGCAGGTCGGTCCTTCGTCAGGCGCTGCTGACGTGGCCCGACGAGGCGTTCGACGCCGCCTTCGGAGAGGCACCCGGCGATCTCGCTCCCACCGAGCACGCTGACCCGGCCGAGTCGGGCTCGCCACTCGGGAAGGGCCAGGGCGCGGCCCCTGCGTTCAGCGGCGGCCGTCCGGCCGACTGACGCCCGGCCCCCGCCTCAGCGGGCGCTTCGCTCCAGCGGCGCTTCGCTCCAGCGGGCCGCTCGCTGGCTGATGGCGGGTTACGTTGCCGCCTCGGGTTCCGGGGCCGCCTCGAGTTCCGTGGCAGGCGAGACCGCCGCCACCTGGATGAGCTCGACGCGATTGCCGCCGGGGTCGCGGGTGAAGCCGCGCAGGACCCCGATGACGGGCGGGGCGGGATGAAAGCCGAAACCGGCCGCCCGACACGCCTGCTCGATTGCGCCGAGATCGTCCACCTCGAGGGCCACGTGCGCTTCGGGGTGCGGCTCGCCGTCGCGGACCGACAGGTGGATCTCGGCGTCGCCGCGCCGGATCCAGCTGCCGGCCGAAGTGGGGCTTCCGCCGCGCTCCACCTCCTCGAATCCGAGCACGTCGCGCCAGAACGACAGCGACCGGTCGAACCGATGGGGCGCGACGACGAGGTTGACGTGATGAACCCGCATGGGCCGAGTCAGCCGGCCGCCCGAGCCCGGATGATGTTGAGCGCCGAGCCGGCGCGGAACCAACCGATGTGCTCCTCGCTCATCGTGTGGAGCGTTTCGAACTCGACCGTGGTGCCGTCGGGCTTGGTGGCGATGCAACGCACGGGGCGTCCCGGCGCCAGCTCCGCGAGCCCGGTGATCGAGATGCGGTCGTCCTCGCCGATGTGGTCGTAATCGCTCGGGTCGGCGAACGTGAGGGGCAGCACCCCTTGCTTCTTCAGGTTCGTCTCGTGGATCCGGGCGAAGCTGCGCACAAGAACCGCCTTGGCGCCACGGAAGCGGGGTTCCATGGCGGCGTGCTCGCGTGACGAGCCTTCACCCCAGTTCTCGTCGCCCACAGCGATCCACGGTTGGCCGGCCTCGTGGTAGTGGCGGGCGATCTCGGGGAAGGGCTTGGTGGCGCCGTCGAGCTGGTCCTTGCCCTCGCCGACCGCGTCGGTGAAGGCGTTGACCGCGCCGAGGAAGAGGTTGCCCGAGATGTTCTCGAGGTGGCCGCGGTACTTGAGCCACGGCCCCGCCATGGAGATGTGGTCGGTCGTGCACTTGCCTTTGGCCTTCAACAGGATCGGAAGGTCCGTGACGTCGTTTCCGTCCCACGCGGCGAACGGTTCCAGCAGCTGGAGCCGCTCGGAGGTGGGGGACACCCGTACCTCGATGCCGCTGCCGTCGGCCGGTGGGGCGACGAAGGTGTTGTTGCCCGGCGTGAATCCGGTGGTCGGCAGCTCCTCGCCGACAGGGACCGACAGTCGGACCTGCTCGCCGGCGTCGTTGGTGAGCGCGTCGGTGAGCGGATCGAAGTCGAGCGTGCCGGCGAGCGCTAGCGCAACGACCGTTTCGGGTGACGTCACGAAGGCGAACGTGTTCGGCGAACCGTCGTTGCGCTTGGGGAAGTTGCGGTTGTAGCTGGTGACGATGCTGTTCGGTTCGGCGGTGTCGGCGTCGGGTCGCGACCACTGGCCGATGCACGGGCCGCACGCGTTCGCGAGCACGGTGGCGCCTGCCTCCTCGAACGTGGCGAGCAGGCCGTCGCGCTCGATCGTCGCCCGCACCTGCTCCGAGCCCGGCGTGATGAGCAGCGGCGACTTGACGCGCAGCCCGTTCGCTGCGGCCTCGCGCAGGATCGACGCGGCGCGGGTGATGTCCTCGTACGACGAGTTCGTGCACGAGCCGACCAGGGCGGCGCTCACCTCGAGCGGCCAGCCGTTGCGGCGTGCCTCCGCGCCGAGCGCCGGGACCTCGCGGGCGAGATCGGGCGTGTGCGGGCCGTTGATGTGCGGACGCAGGTCGTCGAGGTTGATCTCGATGACCTGGTCGTAGAAGTCCGACGGGTTGGCGAACACCTCGTCGTCGGCGCGGAGGTTCGTTGCGGCTGCGTCGGCTGCGGCGGCGATCGCGTCACGGCCGGTGGAGCGGAGGTAGCGGCCCATCGCTGCGTCGTAGGCGAAGACCGAGGTGGTGGCGCCGATCTCGGCGCCCATGTTGCAGATGGTGGCCTTGCCGGTGCAGCTGATCGATTCGGCGCCGGGGCCGAAGTACTCGACGATCGCGCCGGTGCCGCCCTTCACGGTGAGGATGTCGGCGACCTTGAGGATCACGTCCTTGGGTGCCGACCACCCCGACAGGGTGCCGGTGAGCTTCACGCCGATGAGCCGGGGCCAGCGCAGGTTGAACGGGAATCCCGTCATCACGTCGACCGCGTCGGCGCCGCCGACCCCGATGGCGATCATGCCGAGTCCGCCGGCGTTGGGTGTGTGGCTGTCGGTGCCGACCATCATGCCGCCGGGGAAGGCGTACTGCTCCAGCACGACCTGGTGGATGATCCCCGAGCCCGGACCCCAGAACCCGATGCCGTAGCGGGCCGAGACCGACGCGAGGAAGTCGTACACCTCCTGGTTGCCCTGCTCGGCGGCGAGCAGGTCGGTCTTCGCACCGACCTTCGCCTGGATGAGGTGGTCGCAGTGCACCGTGGACGGGACTGCCGCCTGATCGAGCCCGGCGGTCATGAACTGCAGCAGCGCCATCTGCGCGGTGGCGTCCTGCATGGCGACGCGGTCGGGGCGGAGGTCGTTGTAGCTCACGCCGCGATCGGGAAGGGAGGCATCGTCGGCATCGCGATGGCCGAGCAGGATCTTCTCGGCAAGGGTCAGCGGCCGGCCCAGGTCGCGCCGAGCAGCCTCGACCCGCTCGGCGAGTGCGGTGTACGCGGCCTCGACCAACTCGATGGGGGTGGTGGCGGAAACGGACATGTCGAACCTCCTGGGCGGAATCATTGCGGACGCAGCGCCTGCGATGCCGAATCGGTGGGCCGTCGGGCGGCTCCACTCTCGATCGCGGCACTTCGTTGCGTACAGGTAGGATACAAGTTCGACAGCAGAAATACAAGTTGCAGACAAGTGGATGGAGGTGTCGGTGCCGGCGCGAGTGATCCGATACCGCCAGATCGCCGACGAGCTTCGGTCGCGGATCGTCGCGGGCGAATTCGCCGCCGGCGCTGTGCTCCCCTCCGAGGCGGCGCTCTCCGACCAATACGGGGCGAGCCGCGTCACGATCCGCCGCGCGCTCGACGCGCTGCGAGCTGAAGGGATCGCGGACGCCCGTCAGGGGTTCGGCTGGTACGTCGCCGCAGACCCACTGCGCCAGGAGCTCGGTGCGCTCGGCACCATCGAGGCGCAGCTGCGCCACGCCGGCCTGCGCTCGGAGCGCAGGATCCTGTCGTTCGGCTTCATCGCTGCGCCCGACGACATCGCGGCGATCCTCGGTGAGCGCAGCGTGCTGGAGGTGGATCGACTCAATCTCGCCGACGGGCAACCGTTCGCGCTGGTGACGGTGTGGTGCCCTGAATCCCTCGGCGCCAACCTCTCACGGGCCGACGTCGAGCGGTCGAGCTTTCTCGAACAGCTGCCGATCGTGATCGGGGGAGCGACCCAGTCGATCGGTGCCGAGGTCGCGGGCGCGGAGGTGGCGCACTCGCTCGACGTGCCCGTCGGCTCGCCGCTCCTGGTGGCTCGGCGCATCACCCGCTCGGCCGACGGAACGCCGGTGCTCGTGAGTCGTCACGTGTTCGCCGCACACCGAACCGAGTTCGTGGTGGACCTGCCGGCGGCCGACGACACGCTCGGCCCGTCGGGCCTCCGCCTCGTCGACTGATCGCCGCAGCGCGTCAGAAGCCGTTGGACACGCTGGAGTAGTTGCGCGACATGGTGTTGCCGAGCGCCCGGATTGCAGCGATGCACCCGACGACGATCAGGACCAACAGCATGGCGTGCTCGACCAGGTGTGAGCCCCGCTCGTCGCGCCCGGTTCGGGTGGGCCCCGGTGCGATGAGCGCGCCCGCGAGAACGAGGGTCGCCGCGATCGCGGCGGTGACTGCGCGCTGCCTCATTCCCTCGGTATCGACGCGCCGGCGCGTCGACTGAAGGAGTTGAGCAGGATTGCCGTCAGTCCAGGTGCACGATGCCCATTCGCACCGCCTGCAGCACGGCCTGCGTGCGGTCCCGCGCATCGAGCTTCTGGTAGATCGACGCCAGGTGGTTCTTGACCGTCTTCTGCGAGATGTAGAGCCGCTCGGCGACCTCGGGGGTGGAGCATCCATCGGCGATGAGCTGCAGGACCTCCTCTTCGCGCTTGGTGACCATGCGCTCCTCGTCGTTGCGGGCGCGCTCGTCGAGTCGACGAACTTCCTCCAGCATCGACTTCGCCAGCTGCGGTGACAGAACGGTCTCGCCCCCGGCCGCCATGCGCACCGCGTCGGCGATCTCCCTCGTTGAGCAGTCCTTCACGAGATAGCCGCTCGCTCCGGCGCGGATCGCGTTGGCGAGCACTTCCTTGTCGGCGTGCATCGTCAGCATCACGACCTTGGAGTCGGTGCCGAGCGCCTTCACCTGGCGACATGCCTCGACGCCGTCGCAGTTCGGCATCGACACGTCCATCAGGATGACGTCGGGCGACAGCTCCTCGGCGAGGCGCACGGCCTGAACGCCGTCCTGGGCTTCGGCCACCACGTCGAAGCCCTCCTCGGACATCGAGCGTCGAAGCCCTTCGCGCAACATGCAGTGGTCGTCCGCAAGCATCAGTCGGATGGTCATCGTCGGGCTCCTCCGTTGAGGGGGTCTGGAGAGGGTCGGGCCGGCCTGGCCGGGTCGAGCATGCAGGTGACCGAGGTGCCGTGGCCGGGGGTGCTGCGCACGTCGAGCGCCGCGCCGATCGAGGACGCGCGTTCGCGCATGCCGAGCATCCCGTAGCTGTCGAGGCGGCCGGACCTCCCGGCCTCGAACCCGACGCCGTCATCGGCCACCGTGATCGTCGCCCGCTCGCCGTCGCACTCCCACGTGATGTCGACGTTGCGCGCCCGAGCGTGACGCTCGATGTTCGTGATCGCCTCCTGGGCGATGCGCCACATCTCACGCTCCTGGAGCAGGGGCAGACGGCTGCCGTGTTCGGCGTTGATGGTGAAGTGCAGCGCGGTGCGGTCCGACACCCGGTCGGCGTAGCGGCCGAGGATCTCGGCGAGCGACGAGTCCTCCGACACGTCGGTGCGCAGGTCGTACAAGGTGTCGCGCACCTCGCGGATCACGCCGCGGACGTCGTCGCGCAGGTGATCGAGGGCGGGGCCGAGATCGTCGCCTTCTCCGTGGCGGGTGATGATTCGGTCGAGCTCGAACGCGAGGTAGGCGAGCGACTGCCCGATGCGATCGTGGAGGTCTCGGGCGATGCGCGTGCGTTCCTCGTCCGCGCCCACCGTGCGCAGGCGGGCGAACCAACGGGCGTTGTCGAGGGCCAGCGCGAGGGGAGGGACGAAGCCGGCGAGCAGGTCGGCGTCGCGGCGTTGGAAGCCGCCGGCCGAGCGGGCCTCGACGGCGATCAACCCCATGACCGCACCCCGTGCGCTCAGTGTTGCGTACATGCCCGAGCGGGCGCGACTGTCGAACCCGGCGTCGGGCCCTTCGAGTTCGCGTCGATGCTCGACGGTGCCGCTCAGGATTGCTTCCTGGAGCCCGTGCGGCAGGTCGTCGGTGGGAATGCGCACTGGCACGTGACATCCCTCGTTACGCACCACCTGCCAGGCGCCGTCGGTGTCGTCGAGCAGCAGGACGGCGACCGAGTCGAAGTCCACGAGTCCGCGGAGCCGGTTCACCGTGGAGTCCAACACGTCGGACATGTCGAGCGAGGCCGGAAGGGTCTGAGCCACTCGATGCAACGAGAACAAGAGCGCGTTGGCGTCGGCCAGGCGGCCGAGCCGATCGAGGGCCAGCACGCGTTCGCGTTCGGCCTCGCCCGAGAGCCGCCGGCCCTGGCCTGCGACGGCGGCGACCAGCAGGATGAGCCCGCTCCAGGTCATCGCCTCGCGCAGCGACGACGGCGTGCGGCCTGCGACCACCAACGAGGCGGCCGACACCGAGAGCGCGCACGTCGTGGCGACGCGCATGGCGAATGCGAATCCACGCGCGAACCCGGCCACCACGACTGCGTTGATCAGCGTGAACGCGAGCGGCGACGCCCAGAATCCGGTCATCGACACCAGGCACACGTGCAGCGCAACGTCGCCCATCACGCGCAGCAGGCTGGCGGTGTCGTTGTTGTAGATGATCGGTCGGAATGCCCGCAGGGTGGCGTAGACGACAGCGGCGATCGCGGCGCCGATCACCATCGGGTCGCCGTCGATGACGTCGCTGCCCGCGAGGAGTAGAGAAATCGCCACCGTCGCGAGTCGGGTCGCGGTGATGAGTGGGCTGAACTGGGCGACTCGATCCGTCGAGGCATGCGCGTGGGCGGTCGCGATGGGCGAGGGCCCGGGTGCGCGGCCCTGGTCGATCACCCGCCAGCGGCTGTACGCCGGCGCCGCGCCACCTGCCGGACCGAGCCCGATCTCAGTGGATGCCGGGGCGGCGGGATCCGCGGCGCCCTGTGCACGCTGATTTGGGGTTACTGTCGCCACGCCTGCGCGTCTCCCGCTCGATCGAGCCCACCTTGCTCGTTTATTGATCGGCAGAACGCGGGCATTCCCTAACCCTTTTGCCCGGCAAGCTGGGCCGAACGGCCCGCGGCTTGGCCGACGGGTCGAGCGTCCGGCGCGTCGGCGGCCTACATCAAGCCGAGTTCGGCGAGCCCCGCGGCCTGGCCGAGGTCGCCGTCGACCACGAGCTGCTGCGTGGTGAACGCCTCGGCGCCCGAGAGTTCGCCGTTGGCGATCCGCACGTAATCTCCGGCGCTGGCCCGGATGGTCGCCGCGGCGCGCGGTTCGGCGTCGCAGCGTTCGACCGAGAGCGACCCGTCCGCGACGATCACGTGCCAGATTCCGCCGCCCTCGCCGGTGAGCGCGAAGCACACGTCGACCGCTGCGTCCCCGGCCGTCGACGGATCGAACCGCGAACCCATAGCGTCGAAGATCGCCGACGCCGACTCGTGGCGCGGCCCGGTGCGCTCCGATCGCCTCCGCTCAGCGGGCAACAGCTCGGCTTCCATCGATTCGATCGATCCGACCAGGATGTCGACCATCTCGTCGACGCACGCTCGGTCGATCGACAGGGGCGGTGCGAGGCCGACGACCTCGATGCCCATCGCCCGGCAGTAGAGCCCGCGGTCCCACGCCGTGTGCTCGACCATCGTGCACGCCGAGTGCGGCATCGAGAACCCGCGTTTCGTCGAGCGGTCGGCCACGAGTTCGATGCCGGCCATCAACCCGAGCCCGCGGATCTCGCCGACCGACTCGTGGTCGCCCAGGCGGGCCCGCAGCCGCTCCTGCAGGTAGGCGCCGACCTCGTTCGCCTGTGTGACGAGGCCGTCGGCGCGGATGATGTCGAGGTTCGCCATGGCCGCAGCACACGCGGCGGGATGACCGGAATAGGTGAAGCCGTGGCTGACGGGCACGTGCTTGGGCAGGCGCTCCGCAATCGTGTTCCACACGTGGTCGGCGACGACCGACGCCCCGAGCGGCTGATAGCCGCTGGTCAGACCCTTCGCGAGCGTGACGATGTCCGGCCGGAAGCCGCCCGACTGCTGGTGCCCGAACATGGTGCCGGTGCGGCCGAAGCCCGTGACCACCTCGTCGGCGATGAGCAAGATGTCGTGGCGATCGCAGATCTCGCGGATGCGCGCGAAGTAGCCGTCGGGCGGCGGGATGATGCCTCCCGCCCCGATCACGGGCTCGGCGATGAATGCGCCGATCTTCTCGGCGCCGACCTGGCTGACCAGGTCCTCGAGGGTGTCGGCGCAGGCGAGGCCGCACGTCGAGGGCTCAAGCCCGAGCTCGCACTTGTAGCAGTACGGCGCGGCCACATGGCGGAATCCCGGCGCGTTCGGCCCGAAGTTCCACTGCATCGGCAGGATCCCCGTCGCCGTCATGGTGGCAATGGTGAGGCCGTGGTAGCCGTGGTGGCGTGACACGATCGTGACCGGCCGTTCCTCGCCGCGAAGGGCCCAGTAGAGCCGGACCAGCTTGAAGTTGGTCTCGTTGGCCTCAGAGCCGCCCGAGCTGAACATCACGTGGTTGAGCCCGTGCGACGGATCGAACATGGCGGCAAGGCGCTCGGCCAGCTCGATCGCGCGCGGGTGGGACTGGCCGTGGAACGTGGTGAAGTAGTCGAGTTCGTGCAGCTGCGCTGCGACCGCGTCGATGATCTCCGTGCGGCCGTGGCCGACCGCCACGCACCACAGCCCAGCGAACCCGTCGATGATCTTGTGGCCCCGATCGTCGGTCACGTGCCAGCCCTCGGCCGAGACCACGATGCGCGGGCCATGCTCCGCCATTTCCCGCGGCTCGGTGACGGGATGGATGAGATGCGCCGCGTCGCGCGCGGCGAGTGTTGCGGGTATATCCGGCATCGGTCAGTCCCCCTGGGATGCGCGGGTGATCCAAGTGTCGGATCACGTTTGCGCGGCACCGTAGCGGGCCACACGGACGACCGAAAGCGCGTCGGGACGCGGGCGCTACTCCATGCCGATCAACGCCATGACCTCGAGGTACTCCTCCATGCCCTCGCGGCCCCATTCACGGCCGTTGCCCGATCGCTTGAAGCCACCGAAGGGTGCCCCGAAGTCGGGCCCGACGCCGTTGAGGCTCACCTGCCCGGCGCGCAGGCGCAGGCCGACCGCTGCGGCGTGCGCCGGATCGTCGGACTGCACGTAGGCGGCGAGGCCGTAGTCGGTGTCGTTCGCGATGGAGACCGCCTCATCCTCGGAGCTGTACGGGAGAATCGTGAGCACAGGGCCGAAGACCTCTTCGCGTGCGATGCGCATCGCGTTGTCCACGCCACCGAACACGGTGGGGCGCACATACCAACCGGTGTCGAGCCCGTCGGGTCGTCCGGGGCCGCCGCACACCAGCGCCGCGCCCTCGTCGATGCCCGAGCGGATCAAGTCCTGCACCCGCTGCCACTGTCGGCCGTTCGCGACCGGGCCGGTGGTGGTGGCCCCGTCGGTCGGGTCGCCGACGACGAGCCTGGCGGCGGCGTTCGCCGCCAGTTCGCATGCCTCGTCGTGGCGGTCGGCAGGAACGAGCATGCGTGTCGGGGCGTTGCAGGACTGCCCCGAGTTGGTCATGACTGACCGGACGCCCCGGGTCACGGCAGCGGCGAGGTCGGCGTCGGGGAGCACGATGTTGGGGGACTTGCCGCCGAGTTCCTGGCTGACCCGCTTGATCGTGTCGGCCGCAGCGCGTGCGACGGCGGCGCCTGCCGCGGTGGAGCCGGTGAAGGACACCATGTCGAGCCCCGGATGCGACGAGATCGCCGCGCCGACCGTGGGGCCGTCGCCCATCACCATGTTGAACACGCCCGCCGGCACGCCGGCCGCCTCCAGGATCTCGGCCTGGATGATGGCGCTGAAGGGGGTGAATTCCGACGGCTTCAAGACCATCGTGCACCCCGCGGCGAGCGCCGGCGCCACCTTGCACATGACCTGGTTCGTCGACCAGTTCCACGGCGTGATCAGCCCACAGACACCAACGGGTACGTGGCGAATCAGCGTGGTGCCGCGGCGTTCCTCGAACGGGAAGTCGCGCATCGCTGCGAGCGTGGTGTGCAGATGGGCGAGCCCCGCGGTCGCCTGGGCCGCCTTCGACAGCCGTGCCGGAGCGCCCATCTCCTCGGTGATCGTTGCGGCGAGTTCGTCGACCCGCTGCTCGTAGGCGGCGATGATCGATTCCAGCAGATCGGCGCGCTCATCGGGGGTGGTGGCCGACCATGCCTCGAACGCCGCCCGGGCGGCAGCGACGGCCCGGTCGACGTCGCTCGACCCGCCGAGTGCGATGCGCCCGAACGGGGTTTCGGTCGCCGGGTTGATCACGTCGATGACGTTCGGCTCGTCGGGGTTTTGCCAGGTTCCGTCGATGAAGCAGCTCAAGTGGTCGCGCATCGGCCCAGTCTGCTGCGTGGGTCGGTGGTCGGGCCCAGTTTGGACGGTATCGGGCCCGCGCTGTCGAATTGGGCCGATCTGCCAACGCTGTGGGTCGGTGATTGGGCCCAGTTCGGTGAGAGCGACGGCCCGCGTGACGGCATCGGTGCTCGCGCCGGGGCGGTCGCCGGGCAAGCCAGTATTCTGCGAACCCATGCTGCTCGTTGGGTTGACCGGGGGGATCGGGTCGGGGAAGACGTCGGTGTCGTCGCGGCTCGCCGAGCGCGGCGCGGTGGTCGTCGATGCCGACGCGATCGTGCGCGAGCTGCAGGCGCCAGGCCAGGCAGTGCTCGCTGCGATGGTGGAGCGGTTCGGCGAGGCGATCCTGCTGCCCGACGGGTCGCTTGACCGCCAGGCAGTTGCCGACCTGGTGTTCAACGACGACGCTGCGCGCGCCGATCTGGGTGCGATCGTGCATCCGGCGGTACGCGACGAGATCGCCCGGCGCGTGCTCGATCAGGCCGATACCGACAACGTGGTGATACTCGACATCCCGCTGCTCGCCGAATCGGGCTGGGACGGGATCGCCGGGACGATCGTCGTCGACCTCGACCCCGAGATCGCGGTGCAGCGGCTCGTCGAGTTCCGGGGATTCGCTGAGGCCGATGCTCGTGCCCGCATCGCCACGCAGGCGAGCCGCGAGGAACGGCTGGCCAAGGCATCGGTCGTGGTCGACAACTCGCTCGATCTCGAACACCTCGAGGCGGAGGTCGACAAGGTCTGGGCATGGATCGAGTCGCAGCGCACGACGCAGCGCGAGGCCTGAGGCCCGTGGGCCGGCCTGCCTCGACGGAGCGGACCGTCCGCCGGGCGTTATTCATGGCGTATGGGTCGGTTCTGGTGTGGATCGTCGCGTTCCTCGGGGCCCTCGCTCTCGCTGCGCTCACCTGGGCTTTGGCAGGCGTTGGGTTCGACGCCCCCGACGGCTCCGGCGGGGCATGTCGGGACGGCGTCGGGGTGGGGTGCCCGCGTTGGGTGTTTGTTGTCGATGTGTTGACGAGGCCGGCCGTCGCGGTGTCCGTCTGTCTGCTGGCCTTCGTTGTCACCTCCGCTGTCAGCGCGTGGAGCATTCGCCGAGCGCTGCGGCTCACGCGCAATGGCCGCGCCGTCGGCTGAGGTCTGTACCGCGGGCCGACGGTCGCGGCGGCGCCACCGATCTGCGGCGGGGCAGGCAAATGGTTGGTATCGCCATGCCTCGAAGTTGGTACGTGCAAGGGGTTGGGGGTCTGCTGCGGGGACCCACCGCGCCGGTCGACTCGGTGCCGATCTCGCTGTCGGAGGCCATCGGTAGCATCGGCTGCGATGAGTGACCTGAGCCCGGCGGCCGATCAGCGTTCGAGCAAACCCTTCGTGGTTCGCTCCGAGTTCCAACCGGCGGGCGACCAGCCCAAAGCCATCGGCGAGTTGGCCGACGGCGTGTGGCGGGGCGAACGGTTCCAGACCCTGCTCGGGATCACGGGCTCGGGAAAGTCGGCGACCATCGCGTGGACGATCGAGCAGGTTCAACGCCCGACGCTGGTGCTCGCCCCCAACAAATCGCTCGCCGCGCAGCTCGCAACCGAGTTCCGCGAGTTCTTCCCCGACAACCGGGTCGAGTACTTCGTCTCGTACTACGACTACTACCAGCCCGAGGCGTACATCGCGTCGAGCGACACCTACATCGAGAAGGACTCGTCGGTGAACGACGAGATCGATCGGCTGCGCCACTCCGCCACCGCGTCGCTGCTCACGCGGCGCGATGTGATCGTCGTCGCGTCGGTCAGCTGCATCTACGGCCTCGGGTCGCCCGAGGAATATTCCGGCAAGCTCCTGTCGCTGCGCGTGGGAGACGAGATCGAGCAGCGGGCGGTGCTGCGCCAACTGGTCAACATGCAGTACGAGCGCAACGAGATGAACCTGATCCGCGGCAAGTTCCGGGTGAAGGGCGATGTGCTCGAGATCCATCCGGCGTACGACGAGACGGCGATTCGGGTCGAGCTGTTCGGCGACGAGATCGAGACGATCACGGTCGTCGACCCGCTCACCGGCGATCGGGTGCGCACGCTCGACGAGTTCGTGCTGTTCCCCGCCACGCACTACTCGGCCTCCGACGATCGGCTGCGCTCGGCGGTCACGCGCATCGAGGCCGAGCTGCAGGAGCGGCTGGCGTACTTCGAGCGCGAGGGCAAGCTGCTCGAGGCCCAGCGGCTGCGCATGCGAACGCAGTACGACTTGGAGAACATCGCCGAGATGGGGTTCTGCAACGGCATCGAGAACTACTCGGCGCCGATCGACGGCCGAGCTCCCGGCGAGCCGCCGTTCACGCTGCTCGACTTCTTCCCGCGCGACTACCTGACCATCATCGACGAGTCCCACGTCACGATCCCGCAGCTGCACGGGCAGTACGAAGGTGACCGAAGCCGGAAGAACACGCTGATCGAGCACGGGTTCCGGCTTCCGTCCGCCGCCGACAACCGACCGTTGCGCTTCGAGGAATGGGTCGAACGGGCGGGCCAGACGATCTTCCTCTCGGCCACGCCCAGCCCGTGGGAGCGGGAGCACTCCGGCCAGATCGTGGAGCAGGTCGTGCGGCCGACCGGCCTGGTCGATCCGGAGGTCGCGGTGATCCCCACGAAGGGGCAGATCGACGACCTGGTGGCTCGGATCAACGCCAAGGTGACCGCGGGCGATCGAGTGCTCGTGACGACGCTCACCAAGAAGATGGCCGAGGATCTCACCGACTATCTGCTGGAGCTGGGCATTCGGGTGCGGTACCTCCACTCGGAGGTCGACACGATCGCTCGCATCGAACTGATCCGCGACCTCAGGCTCGGCGACTTCGACGTGTTGGTCGGCATCAACTTGTTGCGCGAGGGCCTCGACATTCCCGAGGTGTCGCTGGTGGCGATCCTCGACGCCGACAAGGAGGGCTTCCTGCGCTCCGAAACCTCGCTGATCCAGATGATCGGTCGCGCCGCCCGAAACGTCGACGGCGAGGTGATCATGTACGCCGACAACGTGACCGCCTCGATGCAACGTGCCATCTCCGAGACCAACCGGCGCCGCGCCGTGCAGGTCGCGTACAACGCCGAGCACGGGATCGAGCCGACGACCATTCGCAAGGCCGTGAACGACATCCTGGCCGACCTCCGCGGTACCGACGCGTCGGCGCCGGTACCGGGCGGCGATCGTCGCCGCCAGCGGGCGGGCCGACCGACGGTGCGCGAAGAGTTCCGCGAGTTGGCGCCCCAGGACCTCGGCCGGCTCATCCAAACCCTCGAAGACGAGATGCACGAAGCATCCGCCGACCTGCGCTTCGAGTACGCGGCGCGCCTACGCGACGAGATCAAGGAACTCAAGCGCGAACTGCGCGACGCCGGCGTCGCCGGATAGTTGCTCCGGCGGTCGCTCGGCGGCGCTCAGGGGCAGCGGTCGGGCTCGCGGCTCAGTCGACCGCGAGGGCGTCGAGCACGTTGAACTTGGTGACGCGGCGGGTCGCCGGAATCGATGCGACGAGACCGACGAGAACCCCGGCGGCGAACACCCACGCGAGCTTGGACGGTGCGAACGACACGGCCCCGAGGTCGGTGGAGCGGAGCAACAGCCACGCGAGCAGCGATCCGACCGCTATTCCGGTGGTGGTGCCGAGCAGAGCGATCAGCACGGCCTCGATCCGCACCATGCGGCGAACCTCCCGCGCCGACATGCCGACCGCCCGGAGCAGGCCGAGTTCGCGTCGCCGTTCGAAGGTCGACAGGCTCAGCGTGTTGACGATGCCGATCAATGCGATCACGACGCTCATGCCGAGCAGGCCGTTCACAGCGTTGATCATGAAGTCGAACACGGTGCCGATCATCTGGCCGATGAAGTTGCCCTTTTGGACGAACACGTTGGCGTAGTCCCGGGTCAGCTTGGCGATCGCTTTGTCGACATCGTCGACCTTCGACGGTGAGACGGCGATCATCGCGGCTTTCACCGGCGCCCCGGGGTCGATCGCGTCGAGGGTGGCCGGCGCGACGATGACGCCCGCCCGGAAGGTGTCGAAGGTGGGCTCGAGGATCGCCCGCACCTCGAGTTCGATCGTTCGGCCGTCCAGCGCCGTCATGGCGATGGTGTCGCCGAGCTTGAGCGGCGTCCGGAGGGACGACGAGACGGCCGCTCCGTCGCCGAGATCGTCGAGCGAACCGGCCAAGGTCTTGAAGCCGATGGCGGCCAACTGTGCCGGGTCGGCGAAGGTGATGGCGTCGGGCTGACCGTTGCGCCGCGTCGCGAACGACCGCATCGGCACGAACGCCGTGACCCCGTCGAGCTTCGCGGCGCCGGTCAGCACCGGCTCGGGCAGCGCGCCGGTCCGTGTGCTGAGCACGAAGTCGGCCGTCGACAGGTCGTTGAGCGAATCGACCGACCAGCGCTTGAGGCTGTTCCCCGAGATGGTGACCAGCGTCACGAGGAACACCCCGATCACGAGCGCGTTCACGGTGTTCGACGTCCGCTTGGGCTGGCGAGCGAGGTTCTGCGAACCGAGCCGCCCGGCGATCCCGAGGGAGCGAGCCAACGCGCCCGTCGTCTTGGAGAACACCACGGCGAGCGCCGGTCCTGCCATGAACGTGCCGATCAGCGCGAACGCGGCGCCAACCGCGAGCAGCACACCGTTGGTGGTGGCCATTCCGGCGACTCCGAGCACCACCAGCACCGCGGCGACGATCGTTCGCACCTTCGGCGCCTTGGCCGACTCGACCGCCGCCTCGCGCATCGCCGCGACCGGCGCCGTGCGCCCCGCACGGAACGACGGTATGAGCACGGCGATGAAGGTGGCACCCACGCCGACGATCAGTCCCTGGAGGAGAATCGACGTGGTGAACACGGGCCGCGACGGTGGCAGACCAAGGTCGAGCCGCTTCAGAATCCACGACAACAAGACGGTGAGCCCAGCGCCCGCCGCGAGCCCGGCCAAGCTGCCGATGAGGCCGATCACGAGGCCCTCCGCCTGCAGCGACCGGCGGATCTGGCGCGGCGTTGCGGCGATCGCCCGCATGAGCGCGACCTCGCGGATCCGCTGGGTGACGACGACCGCGAACGTGTTGTAGATCACGAAGGCGCAGACGAAGATCGCCAGCCCACTGAACCCCTGCAACACGGGGCGAAGCACATCCAGGAAGGTGCTGAACGCCTCCTTCTGCGTGTCGCGAAACGCGCTCCCGGTCTGCACGCGAACCGTGTCCGGTGCCACGCGCTTCAGCGAGTCGACGAGCGCCCGTTCGGTGGTGCCGGTGGTCGCCGCGACGAGGATTGTTGAATAGGCGGGCTCGCCGTCGCCGATCACGCTGAAGACCCACGGCTCGGCGGCCGTGATGGTGCCGCTCTGGTCGGCCGAGTCGGAGCTCCCGAATCGCGTGATGCCGACCACCTTCACCTTGGCACCGCCGGTGGCGGTCGCGATGCCGACCGACGAGCCCACGTCGAGGCCCTCCTCGTCGGCGGTCTTCGCGTCGATCGCGATCTCCCGCTCGGCCTTCGGGGCGCGACCTCGCACGATCGTGAGCGGGTTGAGCGCCTCATCCTCGATCCAGTTCCGCACGATCGGACCGATGTCGAACGGGCTGTCGCCGGTGGTGGCCGTCGTGTCGTCGGTAAAGCGAGTGATCCCCATGGCCTCGCCGGCGACGGCCCGCACTCCGTTGACGCCGGCAATGTCCTCCGCGATCCCGTTGGGAAGCTCGGAGCGGCTGAATCCGGCGTCGTCCTCCACCACCTTGGAGGTGATCGCTGCCGACACGTCGGCGTACTGCTCATCGACCTCACCGCCGAGCGACCGCTCGATCGACGTGGTCAGCATCGACCCCGCGGTCAGGAACGACACGCCGACGGCGATCGCGATCAGCGTCGCGATGAAGCGGGCAAGGTTGGCCCGAACCTGTTTGAACGCGATCGACCACATCTCAGCTGCCCAGTCCCTTCATCCGGTCGAGCACCGAATCGACCGTCGGTCCCTCGATCCAATCGACGATTCGGCCGTCCGCGAGGAACAGCACCGCATCGGCCATCGCTGCGGCGGTGGGGTCGTGGGTCACGATCACCACGGTCCGGCCCCACTCGTCGACTGCCCGCCGCAGAAAGCCGAGGATCTCGGCGCTCGCACGCGAGTCGAGGTTGCCGGTCGGCTCGTCGCCGAACACCAGCGGTGGGTTCGCGATGAGTGCCCGGGCGACGGCGACACGCTGCTGTTGCCCACCCGAGAGTTGCGCCGGGCGGTGCGTCAGGCGATCCCGGAGGCCGACGACATCGATCACCCGATCGAAATGCTCCCGATCGCCCTTCTGCTTCGCCAGCGTGAGCGGTAGCAGGATGTTCTCCTCGGCCGTGAGCGACCGAACCAGGTTGAACGACTGGAAGATGAAGCCGACCTGGTCGCGTCGAAGCAGGGTGAGGGCGGTCGGATCGAGACGGGTGATCTCGGCGGTGCCGATGAACGCCCGACCGGCGGTGAGCGTGTCGAGGCCGGCAGCGCACTGCATGAGCGTCGACTTGCCCGAGCCGGACGGACCCATGATTGCCGTGAATCGGCCCTGGGGGAACCCGACGGTCACGCCGTCGAGCGCCCGGACGTCGCCGTCGGGGGTTGGGTAGATCTTGTAGGCGTCGTACACCGACGCCGCGAGCGGGGGCGACTGGGGCTCGGGCTCGGGCGTGGTGGCTGCGGCGTCCGCTGAGGTCACGGGAATTCCGTTTCGGGAGGTGCTCGAGGGCGGAGGGAACAGGGAGGGAACCGGGGAGGGAACAGAGAGGGAGCTGCGAGTGGGGAATCCGTCAGTCGACGTCGACCGGGCCGAGCACGTCGATCGCCCGATGCCGCAGATAGTGATCTGCGAGCGTGAGCAGCATCGCCGATTCGACGAGGGGGACCGCTCGCGGCACGACGCACGGATCGTGTCGTCCGGTCGCGGCGAGGGTAGTGGGCGAACCGTCCCGAGTGACCGTCGCCTGCTCGTGATTGATGGTCGCAGTGGGCTTGAATGCCGCTCTCACCACGACATCGGCACCGTTCGAGATGCCCCCTTGGATGCCGCCGGACCGGTTGGCGGTCGTGTGTGGTCGCCCGTCGGGACCCGGCTCGAACGGGTCGTTGTGCACGCTGCCTCGCATGGCCGCGGCGGCGATGCCGGACCCGATCTCGATCGCCTTCGTTGCAGGGAGCGACATGACCGCCTTCGCGAGGTCGGCGTCGAGACGGTCGAAGGCGGGTTCCCCGAGTCCGGCAGGGACCCCGCGGGCCACGCAGGTCACGATGCCACCGACTGAGTCGCCCGCCCGTCGTGCCGCATCGATCTCGGCGGCGAACCGCTCGGCGAATGCGGGATCGGGGCAGCGGGTCGGGTGCGCCTCGACGTCGGCCATGGCAACGGTTGCCGTGTCGATCGCGCTCGCGGCGTCGATGCCGCCGACGGCGGACACCCAGCCGATCACCTCGATTCCGGCGACCGTGCGCAGCAGTTTGCGGGCGATCGCTCCCGCCGCCACCCGGGCGATCGTCTCGCGGGCCGACGAGCGCCCGCCCCCGGCGATGGAACGGATGCCGTACTTCGCGTCGTAGGTGAAGTCGGCGTGCGACGGTCGGTACACGTCGACCAGATGGTCGTAGGCGCCGGACCGGTGGTCGGCGTTGTCGACGACGATCGCTATCGGCGCGCCCGTCGTGTAGCCCTTCCACACGCCCGAAAGGATGCGGCACCGGTCGGCCTCGTCGCGTTGGGTGACGAGGCGGCTCTGACCCGGTCGCCGTCGGTCGAGGTCGGGCTGAATGTCGGATTCGTCGAGCGGCAGTCGCGGCGGGCATCCGTCGACGATCACGCCGATCGCCGGGCCGTGGGACTCGCCGAACGTGCTCAGCCGAAAGAGCACTCCGGTGTGGGAGGACATCGCCTCAGTATGGTTCACGTCGATCCGGAATCGGCGCAACCGGCCCGGCGGATCGGAGCGGGCGAATGGGTGGATCCTGGCCGTGAAGGCATCGCCCGCCGGCGCTCAGCGACGACATCTCCGGGGGCGACCGGCAGCGCAAGCGGTCTGGCCCGAACCGCTCAACGCCAAGCGGGATCGGCCGATGGTGGTGGGTGAGCCTGCTCGTGCCCGACTCCGAGACGCCCGAGCGCCAGCCGGAGACGACGGATCATCGTGTGCCCGCCCCCGGCGGCGGGGGAGTCGGTTTGGCGTCCCTTCGACGCGTCGCGGTGATGCCGCTCGCGTGTCATGTCGTTGTGCTCGCCGTGGTGTTGTTCGCCGCGCTGCCGTTGATGCACCGCGGCTCGATGGTGAGCGCGGACGAGGGCGCGGTGCTGTCGCAGATCTGGATTCTCGAACATCGCGGAGGATGGGGGGCCGAGAACCCCGCTGCCGCCATCGATCCGTCGGGCGAGTGGTTCGGTATCGACATCGTCGAGTCGGCCGACGGCCGCTACTTCCCGTACGCGAAGCACCCGCTCTATCCCGTGCTGGCGTTGGGCGCGTACCGCGTGGCCGGGCTCCCGGCGGTGGTGGCGCTGTCGACACTCGGCACGCTCGCCGCGGCGGTGCTGACGGCGCTGTTGGCACGCCGCGTGCGGCCGGGCAGCGATGTCGTGGCGCTGTGGGTCGCGGGGCTCGTGAGCCCGCTGTTCTTCGACGGCTACTGGGTGATCGCGCATTCCCTGGGAGCCGCAGGAGCGGCCCTCGCGGTGTGGTCGGCGATCCGATGGTTTGAGGGGTCCGCCGCGATCCGCTGCTGGCCGCCGATCGTGCTCGGTGTCGTGGCGGCGGTCATGCTGCGCAGCGAGGGCGCGTTGTTCGCCGTTGCGCTCGGCGTCGGCGGGATGGCCGTCGCGGGAGCGACGCGCCGCGCTCGCGCCGCGGCGCCGGCGATCGTGGCGGTCCTGGCCGGAGGCCTGGCATACGTCGTCGACAGCCGATGGCACGCCGCGATCGTCGGCGGGAATGGGCTGAAGGCCTTCGTGATCCGCGACGAGCGGTCGGGATGGCTCGCCGGTCGCTGGTCGGGCGCGTACGCCACGCTGCTGCGGCCCCATCTGCTGGCTCCGACCGCGTTGGGCATGACCTGGTTCGGGATCGCGATTGTGACCGTTGTCGTGGCGTACCTCGTGCGCACCCGAGGGGCCGCGGTGGGGCGAACGGTTCGCTGGGCTTCGCTCGTCGTGATGATCGTCGCTCCGGCGACGCTGCTGCTGCGTCCGGCCCCCGTTCCGGGGCTGCTGGTTGCGTTTCCCCTGCTCGGCGCCGGTCTGGTGCTCGCAACGGGCCGGTGGCTGCGAGCGCCCGGGCCGCTGGCGTTGGCCGTGACGGGCGCGGCCTTCGTGGCCGCCGTGCTCGCGACGCAGTACGCCGTGGGCGGGTCGATGGAGTGGGGCGGCCGGTTCTTCCACCTCGCGCTGCCGCTGCTCATCCCGCTGGTGCTCGACTCGCTTGCCGAGGCCGGGGCCCGGCTCGATGCGCGCACGGCGAGGGCGGCGGCGCTCGGCCTTGCGATCCCAGCGATGGTGCTGGTGGTGATCGCGGTGGGTTCGACGATCCGCCTGCAGACGGTGACGGCCGACCTCGTCGACACGATCCACCGTGTCTCAGAATCGACCGTGCCGGGCGACACCTCGGCGGCCGGATCGACGACCGGGTCGCCGACACCGCCCGTCGTGGTGGTCAACATGGAGGCCGTCGGCCGGTTCTCGTGGCGCACGGTCCTCGATACCCGACACCTCCGAGTCGTCGATTCCGACGACCTTGCGCTGGTCGCCGAGCGCCTGCGCCGGGCCGGGGTCACCCAGTTCACCTTCGCCTCGGCGCACGACCACGCCCGCGACCTGGGTCGCCTCGGCGGGTATACGCCGGCGCCCGGCCGGATCGAGACGGTCGGCGTGTGGCGCATCTACGTCATGAACGCCGTCTCGACCGCCGGCTGATCCGAGCTGGCCGGGCCCCAGTCGCCGTTCGAACACGGGTTCGTACGCGGGCGGGCGGTGCGCTAGGGTGTCGCCCCGTGGCCGACAAGATCGTCATCCGCGGCGCCCGTGAACACAACCTCAAGAACGTGTCGCTCGAACTCCCACGCGACAAGCTCATCGTGTTCTGCGGCCTGTCCGGTTCCGGCAAGAGCTCGCTGGCGTTCGACACGATCTACGCAGAGGGGCAGCGGCGCTACGTCGAGTCGCTCTCCGCGTACGCCCGCCAGTTCCTCGGCCAGATGGACAAGCCCGAGGTCGACATCATCGAGGGGCTGTCGCCGGCCATCTCGATCGACCAGAAGTCGGCTTCACGCAACCCCCGATCCACGGTCGGAACCGTCACCGAGGTCTACGACTACCTGCGCCTGCTCTACGCGCGCATCGGCGTCGCCCACGATCCCGAGACGGGCGAACGGCTCGTACGTCAGACGCCGCAGCAGATCGTCGACCAGGTGCTCGGCCTGCCCGACGGCACGCGCTTCCAGGTGCTCGCGCCGGTCGTTCGCGGTCGCAAGGGCACCTACGAGCACCTGTTCACCGATCTGGCCAAGGACGGGTTCGCCCGCGTTCGGGTCGACGGATCGGTGCACGAGCTCGCCGACATCACCGGCGACGGCACCCTCGAACTTGCTCGCTACGAGACCCACGACATCGACGTGATCGTCGACCGGCTCGTTCGCCGTGACGGTATCGACCGGCGGCTCACCGAGTCGATGGAGACCGCGCTCCAGCTGGGAGAGGGCGTCGCTCAGATCGAGCTGCTCCCCAAGGACGGCGAACCCGAGCTCCTCACGTTCTCCGAGAAGCTGTCCCGGCCGTCCGACGGTAAGAGCTTCGAGGAACTCGCCCCGCGCAACTTCTCGTTCAACTCGCCGTACGGCTACTGCTCGACCTGCCAGGGCCTCGGCATGATGTTCGAGGTCGACCCCGAGCTGGTGGTGCCCGACTCCGACCTGTCGGTGTTCGACGGTGCGATCTCGCCGTGGGCGGGCGGCCATGCGAAGTACTTCCATCGGCTCCTCGAAGGGACATGCGAGCAGTTCGACATCGACGGAACCGTGCCCTGGGGGTCGCTGCCGGCGAAGCAGCGCAAGCTGCTGCTCTACGGCGTGGGCGGCGACCGGGTCGAGGTGAAGTTCCGCAACCGCTACGGGCGCACCCGCACGTACTCCGCCAACTACGAGGGCGTGATCCCGTACCTGCAGCGGCGCCATTCCGAGGCCGAGAGCGACTCGGCGCGCGAGGCGGCCGAGGGGTACATGCGCGAGGTCCCGTGTCACGCGTGCGGTGGCGCGCGCCTGAACCCGTTCACGCTCGCCGTGACCGTCGCGGGGCACAACATCTACGAGCTGTGCAGCTTGCCGATCTCGGAGGCGGTCGGGGTGATCCGCACCCTCGACCTCGACGAGCGCGACGCGACGATCGCCGAGCGCGTGCTCAAGGAGATCGACACTCGGCTCAAGTTCCTGTGCGACGTGGGGCTCACCTACCTCGACCTGCACCGCTCCGCCGCCACGCTGTCGGGCGGGGAGGCGCAGCGGATCCGGTTGGCGAGTCAGATCGGGTCCGGGCTGGTCGGCGTGCTCTACGTGCTCGACGAGCCGTCGATCGGGCTCCACCAACGAGACAACCACAAGCTGATCGACACCCTCGTGCACCTGCGCGACATCGGCAACACCGTGCTGGTCGTCGAACACGACGAGGACACCATCAAGGTCGCCGATCACGTGGTCGACATCGGCCCCGGAGCGGGGGAGCACGGTGGCGAGGTCGTGCACTCGGGCTCGGTTGCGGCGCTACTGAAGAACCGTCGATCCATGACCGGCCAGTATCTGTCGGGCAAACGGCGGATCGACGTGCCGACCGAGCGGCGCACGCCCGGCGACGACTGGATCCACGTCAAGGGCGCCTCGGAGCACAACCTGCGCAACGTCGACGTCGACATCCCACTCGGGTGTTTCGTCGCGGTCACGGGCGTGTCGGGCTCGGGCAAGTCGACCCTGGTCAACGACATCGTGCTGCGAGCGTTGATGCAGCGCGTGTACGGCTCGAAGGTGCCGCCGGGGCGGCATCGACGTATCGAGGGGATCGAGCACCTCGACAAGGTCATCAACATCGACCAGTCGCCGATCGGTCGCACGCCCAGGTCAAACCCGGCCACCTATACGGGCGTGTTCGATCACATCCGGAAGCTGTTCGCACAGACGACCGAGGCCAAGGTCCGCGGCTACCTCCCCGGACGGTTCAGCTTCAACGTCAAGGGCGGCCGCTGCGAGGCGTGTGCGGGCGACGGAACGATCAAGATCGAAATGCACTTCCTGCCCGACGTCTACGTGCCGTGCGAGGTGTGCAAGGGCGCTCGGTACAACCGCGACACGCTCGACATCCACTTCAAGGGACTCACGATCTCCGACGTGTTGAACCTGCCCTGCGCCGACGCGCTCGAGTTCTTCGGGAACCAGCCGGCGATCGCCCGCCACATGCAGACGCTGGTCGACGTCGGACTCGGGTACGTGCGTCTCGGCCAGCCCGCCACCACGCTGTCGGGCGGCGAGGCGCAGCGCGTGAAGCTCGCGTCCGAGCTCGCCAAGCGGTCGACCGGCCACACCATCTACCTGCTCGACGAGCCCACGACCGGACTGCACTTCGAGGACGTGCGCAAGCTGCTCGGCGTGCTCACCCGCCTGGTCGACCAGGGCAACACGGTGCTCGTGATCGAGCACAACCTCGACGTGATCAAGACCGCCGACTGGATCATCGACCTGGGACCCGAGGGTGGGTCGGGCGGCGGATCGATCGTGGTCGAGGGGTCGCCCGACGATGTCGCTGCGTGTGCGGAGAGCTACACCGGCCGCTTCCTCGCCCCGCTCCTGCGCGGCTGAGGCTCGGAACCGACCCGGTAGGCTCCCCCGATGCCCGCGACCTTGACGATCATGTCTGCCGCCGCATCGGGGGGCGGCGTCGGTGCCGACGAGGGCTTCCACGTCCCGGTCTGGCTGTGGTTCGCCTTCCTCGCCGGTGTCGTGGCGATGCTGCTCGTCGACCTGTTGGTGCTCCACAAAGAGGCACACGACGTGACGATTCGCGAGGCGGCGATCACCTCGATCGTGTGGATCGCGATCGGCCTCTCCTTCTCGCTCGTGCTCTGGGCGGTGCTCGACAACGGGAGCACCGCGGCGGTCCGCTATCTCACGGGATATGTGATCGAGAAATCGCTCTCGGTCGACAACGTGTTCGTGTGGGCCGTGATCTTCGGGTACTTCTCGGTGCCCGGGAAATACCAGCATCGCGTGCTGTTCTGGGGCATCTTCGGTGCCCTCGTCATGCGGGCGATCTTCATCCTGGTGGGGGCACAGCTCCTCGAGTCCTTCGACTGGATGCTGTTCGTGTTCGGCGGCTTCCTGGTGTTCACGGCCGTGCGGGTCGCAACGCACGACGACGACGAGATCCACCCCGAGAACAACCCGGTGCTCAAGCTGGTGCGCCGCTTCGTGCCGGTCACCGCCGAGTACGACGGACAGCGGCTGTTCACCAAGCACAACGCCCGACGCATGGCGACGCCGCTGTTCGTGGTGCTCGTGCTCATCGAGGCGACCGACGTGGTGTTCGCTGTGGACTCGGTGCCGGCGATCCTCGCGGTGAGCACCGACCGCTTCATCGTGTTCAGCTCCAACGCGCTCGCGATCCTCGGGCTCCGGGCGCTGTACTTCTTGCTCGAAGGGGTGCGCGACCGTCTTGTGCACTTGAACAAGGGCCTCGGCGTGATCCTCGCGTACGTCGGGGTGAAGATGATCGTCTCGCACTGGTACCACATCGACTCGCTGATCTCGCTCGCGGTGATCGCGGTGGTGCTGACCATCACGGTCGTGACCTCGATGCGGGCGACGGCCGGCCAAGCCGCGGCGGTGGCGCCCGGCCCACCCGGTGGCGGTTCACCTGATCTCGGTTCACCTGATGCGGGCTCACCCATCACTGATTCGTCAGACAACGGTTCGGCGGACGCCGGAACGGAAGGAGCGCACTGATGTCGCTGTCCAAGATCGTCGTCGGCGTCGACGGATCGCCCATCGGCCAGCGGGCGGTCGCGTTCGCGGTCGACCTCGCCGGCTCGCTCGGTATCGAGCTCGTTGCCGTCCATGCCTTCGAACCGCTCTCGATGATCGGGAAGGTGCCACCTCCGCTCGACTTCGCGGCGTTGGAGGCAGCGGCGAGAGCCCAGCTCGAAGGCGCGTGGACCGACGCGGCGCGCACCGCGGGCGTGCCCGTCACGTGCCGCCTGGTCGAGGACAACCCGGTGCACGCCCTCGCCGAGGTCGCGGCCGAGGTCGGCGCGTCGATGATCGTGATCGGCGCCCGCGGCCTGTCGCCGCTCAAGGGCCTGGTGCTCGGCAGCACCTCGTCGCAGCTGCCGCAGCTCGCCGGCTGTCCCGTGACGATCGTCCCGGGCGACTGACGCGGGCCGGCGCGGCCGGCCGGCGAACCGCTCCCGACGCGCGCACGGCTGCCGATAGGAGGGGGTGGACGACGGCATCGACCCCGTGACCTCCGGCGCGTGCTCGCGCCGCGAGGGGCGCCGATGAGAGGCATCCGCGCCGCCAGACTGGCCTTCATGGTCGGCACGCTGGTGGTCGTCGCGGTGCTGTCGAAGTACCACGCGGCCGTGGTCGCGGACCCGCCATACGACTTCACCGCATCGTTCCGGCTGCCTGCCGCGTTCGCGTTCGTGGCGCTCTTGTTGATCGCCGGCTACGGCGCCGGCCTCCCGGATCGAGCACGCGAACGGCGCGACGCCGTCATGCTGGGTGTTGGCGTACCCGTCGTCGCCGCGATCGGCGTCTCGATCGTGCAGCTCGCGGTCGGCTCGCAGGTGCTGCCGCGATTCGTGGTGGGCGGGTCGGTCCTGTTGCTCGCCCCGTGGTACGTGCTGTGCGCCAACCTCGCGACCGATCTGTCGAACCGCACTCGGGACGCCGAGCGGGTGCTGGTGGTCGGTGACCTCGCCGACGTCGGCGCGGTCGTGCACGACATCGACGCGCAACCCGAGCGGCCCGTGACGCTGGTCGACGTGTGCACGCCCGACCAAATGCTGCCGACCGCCAAGCGCCGACCGCTGATCGACGCCGTCGTGGAGGGAGATGTGACGCTCGTGGTGCTCGACGCGACGGCCCAGCGTGAGCCGCGCGTGTTGCGCCAGGTCGCCAGCGTGCACGAGCGTGGGGTCCGGGTGCGCAGCCTGCTCGACTTCTACGAGGAGTGGCTGGGCAAGCTGCCGGTCTCGGAGCTCGAACGGCAGTCGCTCATGTTCGACATCGCCGAGATCCACGGCACGGGGTACGCGCCGGCCCGTCGGCTGCTCGACCTGGCCGTCGCGACGGTCCTCGGCATCGGCCTGGTGGTGATGCTGCCCGTCGTCGCCGTCGCAAACCTGTTCGGCAACCGCGGCCCGCTGTTCTTCAGCCAGGAACGCGTCGGCAAGGGCGGCACGACGTTCCGGATGCTGAAGTTCCGCACGATGCGCCCGCCGTCTGCGCCCGCGCCTGCCTCTGCGTCGGCGTCTGCGTCTGCGGAGAGCGACGCGACCTCATCGGCGTGGACGAGCGAGCTCGACCCGCGGGTCACCCCCTTCGGTCGCGTCCTGCGGGTCACCCACCTCGACGAGCTGCCGCAGGTCATCAACATCTTGCGGGGCGAGCTCTCCGTCGTCGGTCCGCGCCCCGAGCAGCCGCACTACGTGGAGGAGCTGACCGGCAAGCTGCCGTTCTATTCGATGCGGCACCTCGTCCGGCCCGGCCTGACCGGCTGGGCACAGGTGAAGTACGGCTACGCGGGCAGTTCGGCCGACGCGCTCGAGAAGCTCCAATACGAGTTCTACCAACTGCGTCACCAGAGCATCCGCTTCGACCTGGTGGTGATGATCCGAACGATCCGGGCCGTGTTCGGCGGTGCGGGCCGCGGGCGCTGAATCGGCGCGACGCCGATCTGTCGCGCGGCCCCTCAGGATCGGTCGCCGGATGCCGATGGAACGCCATGACGGCACCCTCGGTCAGCGTGATCATCCCCATGCTCAATGAAGCCGGATTTGTCGGCCCGTGCATCGACGGCTTCCTGGCGCAGACCACGGACGCGATCGTCGAGATCCTGGTGATCGACGGCGGGAGCACCGACGGGAGCGATCTCGAAGTGCTGCACCGGCGGTCGCTGGATCGGCGCGTGCGCCTGGTTCGGAACCCGCGTCGGCTCGCCGCGGCGGCGGCGAACATCGGCATCGACGAGTCGGCGGGAGAGGTGCTCTGTTTCGTTTCGGCGCACGGCGTGCCCGACCCCGGCTACGTCGGTACGGCGCTGGCGGTGCTCGACGAGACCGGGGCCGTCGGCGTCGGCGGCCGTTACGACCATGTCGGCACGGATCCGGTGTCGAACGCGATCGGTCTGGCGATGGCCTCGCCGTTCGGCATGGCCTCGCCGCATCGGACCTCCCAGCAGCGGCGCGACGTCGACACGATCAGCCATCCGGTATTCCGCAAGTCGGCGCTCGTGGAGATCGGCGGATACGACGAGACCCTGCTGCGCAACGAGGACTACGAGACCAACTATCGGCTCCGGCGGGCCGGCGGGAGACTCGTGTTCACCCCCGAACTGAGCTCGGTGTACCGACCTCGGCGATCGCTCGGGGCGCTCGGTCGCCAGTTCTGGGACTACGGCTACTGGAAGGCCGAGGTGATGGCGCGTCATCCCGACGCCGTCCGACCGCGCCACCTGGCTCCGCCTGCGGCCGTTGCGGGTGCGATCGTGCTCGCCGCGGGACTCACCCCGCCGGCCACGCGGGCGGCGGCGCAACGTGGCGCCGCGGCGATCGGTGTGGCGTACGGCGCGCTGCTCGGCGCGGCGGTGATCCGGGAACGGCCGGCCGCGCACGGGGCGAGCACGCGTCACTTCGTCGCGGCGTTGCCGCTGATCCACGGTGCGTGGGGTGGCGGGGTGCTGGCCGGCGCGGTCGGAGCGCTGCGGCGCCGCCGACGCGCCGCCGACGCAGACGTGGCCGCGCAACCTGCGGCCTCGGCGGACCCGATCGCGAGGGTTCGGCTCACCTCGGGCGCAGTGGGGTGACCGATTCGGCGCTCGATCGCGGGGCCAGGCCGCGCCGCTCCGGCGCTCGCGTCGGCGCGGGTTCCGACCCGCGTGGCGGTGCCGCTGGCGCCACCGCTGGCGGTTCCGGCGCGGCGGCGGGCACCCGCTCGTGGGCCAACTCGGGCTGGCGGGGGATCGGTGGCGTGGCGCTCGCGCGGCTCGGTGCACAGGTGTTGGGCACCGTGTGGTTCGTGGTGGCGGCCCGGTCGATCGAGGCCACGGAGTTTGCGCACATCGCGGCTGGCCTGACCCTGGTGTTCGTGTTCGGCGCGCTCGGTGACGCCGGGGTGGTTCGCTCGGTGTCGGTCGACGTGTCCGTTCAGCCCTGGGCGCTGGCGCGTCGCTTCCTGGCCGGAGTCCGGCTTCGCTCGGCGGTCGGGGTCTCGGTCGGCGCGGTCGGCGTCGTCCTGGTCGCAGCGGTGGCCCCGCAGCTCCCGGTGCGCATCGTCGCGCTCGCTGGTTTGACCGCATTGCTGAGCGGTGTGGCCGAGACCGGGTTCGCCGCCCTGCGGGCGGTGGTGCGCGTCGGCACGGAGGCGACGATGCTGGTCGTCGAGCGCAGCCTGTTCCTCGCCGCCGGCCTGGTGGCGCTCGCCCATGGAGGCGGCGCGGTCGCCGTCATGGCGATCTATGCCGCGACCAACGCCGTCACCGCTGCCGTGGTGTGCGGCGCCGTGGCGATCGTGGCGCGAGGGCGACGATCGGAGAGCCATGCGATGCGTTCGCATCGGATGGTGAGCGCCTCGCTCGGCCAGGGTGATCCGCGTCGGGGTGATCCGCGTCGGGGTGATCCGCGCGGGGGTGATCCGCGACGGGGCGATTCGAATGCGGTGCCACGGTCGCAGCGGTGGATCGCGGCGGGCTCGACGCTCACCGTCCTCGCTCCACGAGTGGTGCCGCTCGTCGTGATCCTGGTGGGGGCGACCCGCGCTGCCGGCGGCGTGGCCATCGCGCAGAAGCCCGCCGAGGCGCTCGCGGCCTTCGCGGCATCGATCGCGGCGCCCACCCTGCCGCTCCTCGCCGAACGCGCGGCGCGGCCCGACGGTCGTGGCGCCGGACGCGGGCCGAGTCCCGTGCGGGGCGCGGTCCGTCGCGTCGATGGCGTCGCGGGCGAAACGCTCCGCCGGGCCGTCGGCTTCGCGACCGTCGCACAGGTTCTGCTCGGCGCGGCGATCGGCTGGCTGCTCGTCTACGCGTCGGTGGTCATGCCGCTCGTCTTCGGCGCCGCGGTGCGCGGCAGTTCGACCGCTGCGGTTGCGTTCCTCGTTGCGGCGCTCGCCACGTCGAGCCGCACCGTCGTGGAGTCGGTCCGACTGGTGACGAATCAGCAGCGCATCGTCGCAGTCGCCGTCGCCGCCGGAGTCGCCGTGACGGCGGTAGGCGCGGCGGTCGTGATGGGCGTCGAGGCGCGGCCCGACCTGGTACACCTCGGGATCGCGTCGTTGCTCGGCGAGTTGACCGTCGCATCGATCCTGTTGCGTGGAGCCCGGCGGTCGGTGCAGGTCGCGACGCTCGGCCTGGCGTTCCAGGGAATCGGCTGGTCCGCCGTAAGTGCGGCGGCGGGAGCGATCACGGGAGCGACGGTCGCCGCGTTCGACGTCGCCGCCCCGGGCCAAGCCGCCGTGGCTGCGGCGGTGGTGGGCCTGCTGACCGCGCACCGGATTCGGTCAATCGTGCGGCCGGATGGCCCTCCTTGCCCGGCGCTCGGGTCGAAACCCGGCGCAGCGTCGCGCCGGCCCGTCGATCAGGGGCGGGCACAGACGACCCCGATGTTCGCGCAGAGTTCCACGGGGACATCGCCGGCGATCCGGTTCAATCCGTCGAGCACCTCCGACGACCAGCCGACCATCTGGCGGTTGGAGAGCGGTTTCACGAAGTAGCCGAAGCGGGACCGCACCTCGAGCCCCGCCTGGGTCAGGTGCGCCTCCAGATCGGCGAGCTCGTAGACCCGCTGATGCCCGACGAGGACGTCGCGGGCCGAGAGGTCGTCGAGCCGCTCCTGCAATCCCATGGCCACGCCGAGCAGGCGGTGGATCGAATGGGCATTCGGCGTCACTGCGATCATGACGCCTCCCGGACGCAGCCATGTAGCGATCGTGCGGGTGAGCGCCACGGGATCATCCACGTGTTCCAACACGTGGAGTGCCAGCACCGCGTCGTAGAGCTCGTCGGGTTCGAAGGTCTCGAACATCGACTCGATCATCACCACGGGGTCATGGGCATGGCGCTCGCGGGCGTGGGCAACGAGGCGGCCGCTTCCCTCCACGACGTGCACCTCGCGTCCGGCAGCGACCAGCTCGCGCGTGATGAGGCCCGTGCCGTAGCCGAGTTCGAGAAGCCGGGGGCTGTGCAGGGTGGCCCGCAGGATCGCGGGGATCGAGTGGCGCTGTGCCAGCTCCTCGATGTCGGTGTCGTCGATCTCGCCGTTCAGGTAGTACTCCTCGGCGAATCGATCGAGATCGTGGGCGCTGAGCATGTCGGTCATGGGGTCCTATCGGCCCGGGCCGCTGCGAGTTGACGAAGCGTCCTCAGCCCTGCCGCCACGCTGCCGATGGAAGAGCGATGGGATACGCGACGCTGTACGACCCCGATACCGATGTCGACCGCTGGTACACCGACGCCACCGCAGCGTCGTTGACGAACTGGGTGCGACCGGGCGACCGCGTGCTCGAGTTGGGGTGCGCGACCGGCCGCATGACCGCAGCGCTCGTCGGGGCGGGCGCCACCGTCACGGCGGTCGACCGCGAGCCCGAGTATCTCGATCGGGCCGAGTCCCGTGGGCTCGCCGGAGTGCACTGGGTCCGTGCCGACATCGAGCCGGCGCTACTCGCGTCGCTCGCCGGCGGCTGGCCCGAGCAGTTCGATCACGTCGTGCTGGCCAACGTCGTGCACGAACTCGACGACCCCGTGGGCACGATGGCCTCGCTCACGCCGGCGCTCGCTCCCGCCGGACTGCTCCACGTGTCGTTGCAGAACCCGTCGTCGTTGCATCGCCTCGTCGGCTTCGCGACGGGTGCGATCGAGGATCTGCGGGCGATCAGCGAACGCGGGGAGCGCTTCGAAACGCTTCGGCTGTACGACCTGTTCGAGCTGCGTGCGCTGTGTCGGCGCGCAGGGCTGCGAGAGGTGCACCACGAGGGGGTGATGCTCAAGCCGCTTCCCAATGCGGCGTTGGGCGAGCTCGACGATTCCACCATGGACGGCTTCGTCGCTGCCGGCCGCTACCTGTCGGAGCTGGCGGCGATGCACTACCTGATCCTGCGATCCGCCGACGGGGGGCGATGATGCGCGCCGACACGGCTGCCACGGGAACGGGAGGGCTCCGCCTCAGTGCGGGCTCCGTGCCCGACAGATCCGCCTCGCACCTCGCGTTGTGGAACACCACCGCCTTCGTGGGCCTGCGTCCCGGCGGAGCGGAACGCCGCGTGGCGGTCGACCATCGCACCGACGACGGCCGGCTGGTCGGCACGTGGGCGGGCGTGATCGAGGGTGGGGTGTGGGTGTCGGGATGGTCTGCGCCCTTCGGTGGCATCGACCTGTGCCGCGACCACGAGACGGTTGGCGAGGTGATGGCGCTCGTCGACCGCGGCGTCGATGTGGCGCGCCGGTTCGGCTGCCATCGCATCGAGGTGCGCCGCAAGCCGCCCCACTGGTCGTCGTCCGAGCCCTACGTCGAGTTCGCGCTGCATCAGGCGGGGTTCCATGCGGTCGAGTCCGATCTGAACTTCGTGATCGACCTGGAACGCGACTGGGAACCGGCACTGCGCAAGCAGGCGCGGCGTGCGCTCGCTGCGGCCGAAGCACTCGGGCTGACGGTCGAGCGCCTGTCGGCCGACGACGAGAACGGCTGGGCAGAGGCGTACGCGGTGCTGCGCCGCAACCGCGTCGACAAGGGCCGGCCGATGCGGCTGTCGCTCGACTACGTGCGATCGATGCGCGACCGCTTCTCGCCGCTCGTTCGAATGCTGGTGGTGCGCGAGGGCGACCGCGTGGTCGCGGCGTCGCTGGTGTACCGAGTGGGTCGGGGCCGCGATGTGGTGCAGTACTGGGGCGACGCATGCCACGACCTGCCGGTCACGCCGATGCCGATTGTGGTGCGCGCCTCGGTCGCCGACGCCCGAGCTTCCGGCGCAACGACACTCGACATCGGGATCAGCACCGACCACGGCTCGCCGAACCTCGGGTTGATCCAGTTCAAACGCGCGATGGGGTGCCGCACCGAGGTGCGCACGGTCGTCGCACTCGACCTGTGAGGGGAGCGATGTATGCATGACGAAGCGGGAATCGCCAGCGTCGAGGGCCATTCGATGGAGGTCGCGTGGGGTCGAGGTGCCCCCATCGAGCGCCGACAGGTCGTGGTCGGCGACTCGATCGCGGCGGTCGTCGCGGTAGACGCGCTCGCCCGTGCCGGGGCCGAGGTGGTCTGGTACGCCGGCGGCCAACGGGTGGGCGGCGGATTCGCTGCCGTGCACCTGGGTGGTCGCCGACTCGAACTCGGTGCGCGGGTCCTCGAACTGTCTTACGACGCGCCGACCGATGTCGCGCTGTCGGGCTCCGTGGCGCCCGCGTGCCCGCCGCTGTCGGGATACCGGCCGGGACCGCACGGGCATCGTGAGTGGATCGGGCTGGTCGACTCCTACGTTCGCAGCCTGGTCGGCGACGAGTTGTGCGCCGTGGCGCCACCGCAAATGGATCTCGGCGGGCGAATGGTCGACGACTGGTTGCTCGCCGGTGACCTGGCAGGCGCCGTCGAGGCCTTCGCTCCGTCCGCCCAGCGATTCGCGGCCGCCGCTGAGGCGGCGGTCGACCGCTGGGGCGAGCGTGGCTGGTTCGCTTCCGAGCACCACGATCTGCTGCAGCACCACTCCCTGGCCGAGGCCGGGACCGCGCATCTCGGCTCCGACGCGTCGGGACGACTCATCGAATCGTTCGCGTCGCGGATCCTGCGACGCGGCGCCAACGATGTGATCGCGGCGCTGCACCGCAAGATCTGGCTGCCTCTGTTCTGGCCGTCGACGGCTGCGGCGGCCTTCTCCGGGGCCCCGTACGTGCGGCCGGAGCGCCCGTTTGCGACCGTGCGCGAGCGGGGCATGTCGGGGCTGGTCGACGAGCTGGTCGCACGAGTCGGGGCCGCCTCGACCGTGGAGGTCCGTCACGTCGGCAACTTGGTGGGCCTTGAGTCCGACGGCCCGCTCACCACGTGTGCGTTCTCCGACGGCACCGTCGTCCGCTCGGCCCGTCCGGTGTTGGGCGTCGGAGCGCGCGAGTTGTTCGCCGCCGTCGGAATCGAGCTCGACCTCGACCCGGCGCACTCGTCGCTGGGGTGGGTCGAGCTGCCCGACGGCGCGTCGGCACCCGACGTGTGGTGGGTGGCAGCCGAGGACCGGCCCGTGTTCCGGGCGTCTACCTCGCGCCCCGCCGATTCGCCGCCCGTGGTGTGCTGCGAGCTGGCGTGGTGGGTCGACGAATCCGAGTTGGGAACCGAGGCCGCGGCGGCCATCGCGGACGCCGGCGTCGTGTCGGACGTGGGCGACCTGCAGGTGCTCGGCTCGGCGCGCTCTCGATCATTCCCCCTGCCGTCGGTGTCGAACCGAGCGCGGTTCCAACTCGCCCGCGCCGCGTTCGACGCGGCGTCGCCGATCTGCACGGTCGTCGGCTCGGCGTCGGAGTTCGGCGCCGACACGTTCAACGAGCAGGTGGTGCAGGGCCTCGCTGCGGCGGCCGCGGTCGTGGGCGACGCGGCCGCCGCACGGGCGGCGTCCTCCTCCGTCGTGGCGGCTAGTTGACGAGCCGGTCGCGTCCCTCCCAGTAGGGCGCGCGGAGCTTGAACTTCTGCAGCTTCCCGGTGGCCGTGCGGGCCAGTTCGTCGCGGAACTCGATGGAGCTCGGGCACTTGTAGTGGGCGAGGCGTTCGCGACACCACGCGATCAGGTCGGCCTCGGTTGCCACGCTGCCCGGCGTCACCACGACGAGGGCCTTGGGCGTCTCTCCCCACTTGTCGGACGGGATGCCGATCACCGCCACCTCGTCGACGTCGGGATGGCTGAACAGCGCGTCCTCGATCTCGATCGAGCTCACGTTCTCGCCGCCGGTGATGATCACGTCCTTCTTGCGGTCGGAGATCGTCAGGTATCCCTCGTCGTCGAGAACGCCGCCGTCGCCGGTGTGGAACCAACCGCCCTCGAGCGCCTCGTCGGTCGCCTCGGGGTTCTCCCAGTACGAGCGCAGCACCACGTTGGAGCGCGCGAGCACCTCGCCCTGGTCGGAGATGCCGAGTTGCACACCGAGTGCCGGCGCGCCGGCGCGGCCGAGTCGCCGGGCCCGATCGCCGGGGTCGAGCTCGTCCCACTCGGAACGGCGGCGGTTCATCGTGAGCAGCGGCGCCGTCTCGGTGAGGCCGTAGATCTGGATGAACTCCCAGCCGAGCTCGGTCTCGACGCGCTCGATCGTGCGGGTCGGTGGTGGCGCGCCGGCGACCACGATGCGGACGCGGTCGCGACCCGGGATCGGCCCGGTCCACGACGCGGCGGCGTCGAGGATCATCGACACCACCGCCGGAGCGCCACACAGGTAGGTGACGCCGTGCTGCTCGACGCGCCGCAGGATCTCGGCCCCGTCGACCTTGCGAAGGATCACGTGGGTGCCGCCCATGCCCGTGACCGCGTACGGCTGGCCCCACCCGTTGCAGTGGAACTGGGGCAGCGTGTGCAGGTACACGTCTCGATCGCTCACGCCCGCCTGCCACCCGAACGTGGTCGCGTTCACCCAGAGGGAGCGATGCGTCTGCTCCACGCCCTTGGGTCGGGCGGTGGTGCCCGACGTGTAGTTGATGGTCGCCGTGGCGTTCTCGTCCGGCTCCCACGGCCTCGGTTCGGCGTCGAACCGATGCAGCACCGCGTCGCTCTCGGCACCGATCACGAAGCGGTGCTTCGCCGTCACCGACGGCAGCGCGTCGACGAGTTCGGGGTCGATCAGGAGCACCTCGGCTCCGCAGTGTTCCACGATGTAGCGAACCTCGGGTTCGCTCAGCCGGAAGTTGATCGGCACGAGGATCCGGCCCGACCCGCTCACCCCGAAGAACTGCGAGTACAGGCGGGCGGAGTTCTGGCTGACGACCGCAACCCGTGCGCCGGCGCCGACCCCGAGGTCGTCGAGCGCGGCGGCCTGGGCGCGGGCGCGGGCGGCGATCTCGCCGTAGGTGAGCGATCCCCACGACTCGGCGGGCTGATTCGGCTCGTCGATCACGCCGACCCGGTCGCCGTACACGAGCTCCGCCCGACGCAGGAAGTCGTTGACGGTTAGCGGGACGATCATGGCCAGCTCCTTGCGGCCGACCCCCCGGTCGGCATCGCCCGACAGCATCGCAAACGCCGCGGCCTCTCGCCACCGCGCTCGGGGCGCAATCCAGGCTCAGCGGTGCATATCTGCACGCGTGGGCCTGGATTGCGGGACGCCGCCCGCGACTCCGGCCCCGCCGCCCGCCGCCCGCCACCGCGCTCGGGGCGCAATCCAGGCTCAGCGGTGCATATCTGCACGCGTGGGCCTGGATTGCCGGAGGGATCTGCAGCGGCGCCGCGCTGCGCAGGTCAGGCCGGCGTGGGCGCCTTGGCCGGGTCGTGCGCCACGTCGTGCTCGGCGGCGAGCTCGCCGAGCGCTGCGATGAGCGTGCCGACCACTCGCTCCTGTTGTTCGAGCGTGATGCCGGGGAACATCGGAAGGCTGAGCGTCGATGCGGCGGACGACTCGGCGGCCGGGCACCCGCCACCGACGATGTCGACGCGATCGGCGAACGCCGCGGTGCGGTGAACCGCCACCGGGTAATGAATGGCGGCGCCGATGCCTCGCTCGTTGAGGCGATCGACGATGCGGTCGCGCCAGGACGGGTGCACCCGCGCGTTGTAGACGTGCCACACGTGGCGGTTGCCGCGCATCTCGACCGGCAGCCGCAGATCGGCGCGATCGCGCAGCATCTCGTCGTACCGGGTCGCCGCCGCGCGGCGCTGCTCGTTCCAGCCGTCGAGATGCGCGAGCTTGGCGTTGAGCACGGCGGCTTGCATCGTGTCGAGGCGGGAGTTCGTTCCGACCACCTCGTGCTGGTAGCGGACGCGACTGCCGTGGTTCGCGATCAGTCGAACGTGGTGTGCGAGCGCGGGCGAATCGGTGATCACGGCTCCACCGTCGCCGTACGCGCCGAGGTTCTTGCCCGGGTAGAAGCTGGTGGTGGCGACATCGACTCCGCTGCCGATGCCCGCTCCGAACCGGGTCGCTCCCTGTGCCTGCGCCGCGTCTTCGATGAGGAAGGCCCCGTGGTTGCGGACGAGTGGGACGAGCTGTTCGATGGGTGCCCGCTGCCCGTACAGGTCGACGGCGATGACGGCCGAGAGGCGACCGGACCGCATGGCGTCGGCGACGGAGTCGGGATCGATGAGCTGGTGGATCGGGTCGCAGTCGACCACGACGACGCGTCCGCCGACGAGTGCGACGGCTTCGGCCGTGGCGATGAACGTGTTCGCCGGAACCGCGACGCGGTCGCCCGGTCCGATGCCGAGGGCTCGGAGCGCCATCACGATCGCGTCCGTGCCGTTCGCCACGCCCACGGCGTGTTCGGCGCCGCAGTAGGCCCCGAACGCGATCTCGAACTCACCGACGTCAGATCCGCCGACGAACGAGCACCGGTTGAGGATCCGGGCGAACGCCGTGTCGACATCCGCCGCGATCGCTCGGTGCTGCAGCCCGAGGTCGAGGAAGGGCACGGGTGCCCCGCCGAGTCGATCCGTGGCGCCGGTCCCGGTGCCGTCCGCGCTGCCGTCAGCGCTGCCGGTCGCGATTTCGGAGTCGGCGTTGTCGGAGCCGTCGTCGCCGGGGCGATGCTCGGCGCTCACGTGAGCACCTCAGCTGCGGCGTCGCGTCGTGCGCGCTCGTTGAGCGGAACGAGCGCGCCGTGTGCGGCGATCGACTGATCGACCGCTTCGAGGATCCGCAGGATGCGCACGCCGGATCGGCCGTCGGTGAGCGGCGCTCGCCCTGTGCGGATGCACTCGGTGAAGTGACGGGCGACCTCGCCGAGCGCCTCGTGTTCGCCGAGCGCCGGCGCCATCATGTCGCCGGTGCGGTACTGGACCATCATCTCTCGCTGGTCGTCAGGCGCTCGGAAGGTCGACACGTCGACGCCGCGCTCGTAGATCGAGAGCCGCTGTGCGGGGTTCACGTCGTCCCAGACGACGTAGCGGTGCGACCCGCCGATGATGGTGGTGCGGATCTTCACCGGGCTGAGCCAGCTGACGTGTACGTGAGCGATCCCGGCGCCGGGCAGCATCATCGTGACGTACCCGACGCATGCGCGGCCCGCGCCCACGGGGTCGACGCCGAGGGCGCTCACCGCGGTGGGTTCGATCCCGGCGGGCAGGATCGAGTCGAGGATCGACAGGTCGTGGGGGAGCAGGTCCCAGAAGACGTCGGCGTCGGGTTGGATGATCCCGAGGTTGATGCGGACCGAGTCGATGTATTGGATGCGTCCAAGCGTGCCGCGCGCCGTCTCGGACCGGATCCAGTTGACGGCCGGCGTGTAGCAGTACGTGTGGTCGCACATGAGCGTCAGGCCGCGTTCGGCGGCGAGCGCGACGAGCCGATCCGCATCGGCGGACGAGAGCGCGAGCGGCTTCTCGACGAGCACGTGCTTGCCGGCTTCGAGGCACGCCCGGGCGATGCCGTAGTGGGTGCGCGCCGGCGTCGCGATGGCGACGGCCTCGATGCGCGGGTCGCCGAGGATGTCGTCGAGGTCGTTGGTGACGTGCACCGAGGTATGGCGACCGAGGACCCGTCGCGCCCGGTCCACATCGAGGTCGCAGACCGACCACAACCACATGTGGTCGGAGGCGAGAAAGTTGCGGATCAGGTTGGGACCCCAGTAGCCGGCGCCGACGACGGCGACGCCGACGTCGTTGGGGGAGGGCTGGTTGGCGAAGCTCACCCGCCCCTATCGGCCACGTTGTGGCCAAATCGAGTCCGGCGTGACGCGGGCGCGGGCGCGGGCGCCGTTGGACGATCTCAGGTGATGTCGAGCATGCGCTGCAGCGCGATGCGCGCCCATTCGGCGTCGTCGGCGTCGACGACGACGCGGTTCGGCACGCGGCCCTCGACCAACTCCTCGAGGACCCATGCGAGGTGCGGTGCGTCGATGCGGAACATCGTGGAGCACGGGCAGACCAGTGGATCGATCGACATGACCGTCTTGTCGGGCGTCTCGGCGGCCATGCGGTTGACCATGTGGATCTCGGTGCCGACCCCGATCACCGATCCGACGGGCGCGTCGGCGACGGCGCGCAGGATGAACTCGGTCGAACCCACCTGGTCGGCAGCGGCGCAAACCTCGCGGGAGCATTCTGGGTGCACGACCACGATGCCGTCGGGGTGTTCGGCGCGGAAGTCGGCGATGTGCTCGGTGCTGAAGCGCTGGTGCACCGAGCAGTGGCCCTTCCAGAGCAGGAAGCGTGCGGATCGCACGTCGTCCGCACTGAGCCCGCCGAGGTCGAGGCGTGGGTTCCACACCCGCATGTGCGACTCGTCGTAGCCCATCTGGAAGCCGGTGTTGCGGCCCAGATGCTGGTCGGGGAAGAACAGCACCTGATCGCCGCGTTCGAACGCCCAGTCCAACACGGCTCGGGCGTTGGATGACGTGCAGACGGCACCGTGGTTGCGCCCGACGAACGCCTTCAGATCGGCAGCGGAGTTCATGTACGTGATGGGGATCACCCGGGCGAGGTCGACGTGTTCGCCGAGGGCTTCCCACGCCTCTTCGACCGAGTCGATGTCGGCCATGTCGGCCATGGAGCATCCGGCGTTGAGGTCGGGGAGCACGACCTGCTGGTGGGGGCCGGTGAGCACGTCGGCGGCCTCGGCCATGAAATGCACGCCGCAGAAGACGATGTAGTCGGCCTCGGGACGGGCCTTGGCGAGCTGCGCGAGCTTGAACGAGTCGCCGCGGGCGTCGGCCCAGCGGATCACCTCGTCGCGTTGGTAGTGGTGGCCGAGGATGAAGACGCGCTCGCCGAGGGTCGCCTTGGCCGCGGCGATGCGCCGTGCCAGTTCGTCGGGCGACGCGTCGGCGTAGCCGTCGTCGAGGGGTGCCTGGATGCGGAGGGTGACCGCGGTGGCCGTCGTCGTCATCGGTATCTCGCTTTCCCGACCGTGACCCGCTCAGCGCTGAGTCGTCGTCAGGATAGAACCCGGTTCCGCCGTGCGGGTTCAGCCCGTCGGCCATCGCCGAGTGTGGTGCTCAGGCGGCGGATCGGCGACCTTCGACGGGTCGCTAGCGTCGCGGCGTGATCACGCGCCCGCCCTCGGGGTCGATTCCGGACGCTCCGGGGAGCTACCAGTTCAAGGACGACGCTGGCCGGGTCATCTACGTCGGCAAGGCGAAATCGCTGCGGTCCCGGTTGTCGAACTACTTCCAGGACCCCGCGAACCTCCACCCGCGCACCGCCCAGATGGTCGCCACCGCCGCGACGGTCGAGTGGATCCAGGTGCGCAACGAGGTCGAGGCCTTGATGCTGGAGTACAGCCTCATCAAGCAGCATCGCCCCCGTTTCAACGTGCGGCTCGTCGACGACAAGAGCTACCCGTTCCTGGCGGTGACGGTGGGCGATGAGTGGCCGCGGGCGATGGTGATGCGCGGGGCTCGCCGCAAGGGCGTTCGCTACTTCGGCCCGTACGGTCACGCGTACGCGATCCGCGAGACGCTCGACCTGTTGCTGCGCACGTTCCCGATTCGCACGTGCAGCGACAACAAGCTGGCGATGCACGCGAAGCAGGGTCGCCCGTGCCTGCTGTTCCACATCGAGAAGTGCGCCGGGCCGTGCGTGGGAGAGGTGCCGAAGTTCGCGTACGACGAGATGGTCGCGGACCTGTTGCGGTTCCTCGACGGCGACACCGATGAGGTGGTCGAGCGGCTCGACGCGGCCATGCGCGATGCCGCTACGGGGTTGGAGTTCGAGCTGGCTGCGCGCTGGCGTGACCGCCTGGCGAGCGTGCGCCGCGCGATCGAGAAGCAGCAGATGGTCGCCGAACGCAGCGAGGACCTCGACGTGATCGGCGTGGCCGAGGACGAGCTCGAAGCGGCGGTGCAGGTGTTCTTCGTGCGCCGCGGACGGGTGGTGGGACGCAAGGGGTTCGTGCTCGACAAGGTGCTGTCGATCGACCCGTCCGAGCTGAGCGGCCGCATTCTCGAGGAGCTCTACTACGAGGAACCGCCGATCGGGATGCCGCGTTCGGTGCTGCTCCCCACCCTGCCGCCGGATCCGGCGGTGTACGAGCAGTGGCTGTCGGAGCACCGCGGCTCGAAGGTGGAGATCCGGGTACCGCAACGCGGCGCCAAACGCACCCTTGCCGAGACCGTCACCGAGAACGCGACCGAGGAGTTCCAGCGTCATCGGCTGCGGCGGGCATCCGATCACAACAGCCGGGCCCGGGCGCTCAACGAGCTGCAGGAGCACCTGGGGCTGCCGGAGGCGCCGCTGCGCATCGAGTGCTTCGACATGAGTCACATCCAGGGGACCGACTACGTGGGTTCGATGGTGGTGGTCACCGACGGGCTTGCCGACAAGCGCGAGTACCGGCGGTTCAAGGTGCGCACGGTTGGTGGTCAACGAATCGGCGACAGCGACGACTTCGCTGCGATGGAAGAGGTGCTGACCCGCCGCTTCACGAACTACCTGGACGACCGGGTGCGCCCGATCGAGGAGCGCGGCAAGTTCCAGTATCCGCCGCAGTTGCTCGTGGTCGACGGCGGCAAGGGTCAGCTGAACGTGGCCGTCCGCGTCCTCGAGTCGCTCGGGCTCGAGGAGGAGATTCCGGTCTGCTCGTTGGCGAAGCAGTTCGAGGAGGTCTTCCTGCCAGGTCGCTCGGAGCCGGTGCGCGTGCCGCGCCAGTCCGAGGCGCTGTTCCTGTTGCAGCGCATTCGTGACGAGAGCCACCGCTTCGCCATCACCTTCCACCGCGAGCTGCGCGGCAAGCGCATGACGCGCTCGGCGCTCGACGACGTCCGCGGGCTCGGCGAGGTCCGCCGCAAGCGCCTGCTGAGCGAGTTGGGGGGCCTGAAGGGCGTGAAGGCGGCGTCGCTCGACGATCTGTACGCGCTGTCGTGGCTGCCCAACCCGGTGGCCGACGCGGTGTTCGCGTCGCTGCACCCCGACGCCGCAGCGGAGCCGAGCCGCTAGGTTCGCGGCCCGTGGCCGCGCTCAAGTTCTTCTTCGGGACCATGGGGTCCGGGAAGTCGACGCTCGCATTGCAGATCCATCACAACCTGGCGCGACGTGGGCTGGCGGGTGCGTTGTTCACCCAGCTCGACCGATCGGGCGGGGTGGTTTCGAGCCGCCTCGGGGTCGAGGCCGACGCACAGATGGTGGAGCCGGGCGTCGATCTGCGGGCTCGAATCGAGGCGATGGCGCCGCTCGATTTCGTCGTGTGCGACGAGGCGCAGTTCTATGAGCCCGACCAGGTCGACCAGCTCGCCAGGGTGGTCGACGAGTTGGGCGTCGATGTGTATGCGTTCGGCCTGCTGACCTCGTTCCAGGGCCGCCTGTTTCCGGGGACGGCGCGGTTGTTGGAGCTCGCCGACGAGCGCCAGGAATTGCACGTCGAGGCGCGGTGCTGGTGCGGCAACCGGGCGACACACAACGCTCGGCTGGTCGACGGTGCCCAGGTGTACGACGGTGCACTGAAGGTGGTCGGCGACACGGTCGACCAGAGCGACGCCGAGCCTGACCAGGCCGCGTTCGATATCGAGACCGAGCCGGTCGTGACCTACGAGTTGTTGTGCCGGCGACACTGGACACGCGGAGAGGCAACACCATGACCGACCCTTGGGAAGCACATGCGGCGTGGTGGCAGGCCGAGTTCACCGACGGCGCCGACCCCGAGTACGTGGAGCAGATCCTCCCGTTGATCGCAGCGAACCTGCCGTCGGCGGGCCGCCTACTCGACATCGGGGCGGGCGAGGGCCAGGTGGCTCGTGTCGCGGCAGCGAGCGGGCTCGACGTGGTGGCGCTCGATCCCGCGTGGCGTCAGGTGTCGGTGGGGCAGGAGCGGGGGAGCGCGGCGTGGGTGCAGGGTTCGGCGACGAGCCTGCCGATCGCCGACGCGTCGGTCGACGCCGCGGTGGTGTGCCTGGTGTTCGAGCACGTCGCCGCGCTCGACGACGCACTCGCCGAGGTGGCCCGCGTGGTGCGCCCGGGCGGGACCTTTCTGTTCCTGTTGAACCATCCGCTGCTACAGACCCCGGGGTCCGGGTGGATCGACGACCAGATGCTCGAGCCGCCCGAGCAGTACTGGCGGATCGGGGAGTACCTCACCGAGGCGATGACCGACGAGGAGGTGGAGAAGGAGGTATTCATCACGTTCTTCCACCGCCCCCTGCACCGCTACCTGAACGGAGCCTTCGCCCACGGGCTTCGACTGGTGCGCATGGAGGAGCCGGCACCCCCGCCTGGGTTCCTGGCGCGTGCACCCGAGTACTTCGCCGCGGCGACGGTGCCGCGCCTGCTGTTCCTCCGCTTCGAACGCGTCTGAGACCGCTCGGACGGCCCGGATTCGCGGCGGTACGCCGATAGCGTGACCGGCGTGAGCGACTTCGTGGTGATCACCGGCATGTCGGGGGCGGGGCGCTCCCAGGCAGGCAACTGCCTGGAGGATCTGGGCTGGTTCGTCATCGACAACCTCCCGCCCGAACTGATTCCGAAGGTGGCCGACCTGGCGATCGGTTCCCGCGACCAGGAGCCGAAGTTGGCCCTCGCGGTGGGTGCGGGGCACGGCGTCGACGACATCCAGTCGTCGATCGCGGCGTTGCGCCGCACGGGCGCCCGGGTGCGGGTCATCTTCCTCGACTCGTCCACCGAGGTGCTGGTGCGACGCTATGAGTCGACCAAACGCCGTCACCCGCTGCTTCAGCACGAGGGGCTGGGCGATGCGATCGAGCGCGAACGCGACGTGTTGCGCTCGGTGCGCGAGTCGGCCGACCTCGTGATCGACACGTCGTCGCTGTCGGTCCACGAGTTGAAGCACCGAATCGTCGAGCTGTTCTCCGACCCCGACCTCGGCGATGTGATGCAGACGACGGTGATGTCGTTCGGGTTCAAGCACGGCGTGCCGGGCGATGTCGACATCGTGTTGGACTGCCGTTTCCTCCCGAACCCGTACTGGAACGAGGAGCTGCGTCCGCTGAGCGGTCTCGACCGGCCGATCGTGGAGTTCCTCGATGCCGTGCCCGAGACAGCCGAGTTCCTCGATCGCCTGGAGCACCTGCTGGAACTGCTGGTGCCGGCGTATCGGGCCGAGGGCAAGTCGTACCTGACCATCGCGCTCGGTTGCACCGGTGGGCATCACCGGTCGGTGGCGATGGCCGAGGCGTTGCGGCCGCGTTTGGCCCGCCTGGGCGTCGACCCGCGGGTGACCCATCGGGACGTCACGAAGTGACGGCGGCGGCTGTGTCGCCGCCCGCCGTCGTCGCGATCGGTGGTGGGCACGGGTTGGCGGCGACGTTGCGTGCGCTGCGTGCGCTGGCCGACCCGTTGACCGCGGTGGTGTCGGTGGCCGACGACGGCGGGTCGACCGGTCGCCTCCGCCGGGCCGTCGACCAGCCGGCGCCCGGCGACTTGCGCAAGTGCCTGGTGGCGCTCGGCGATCCGGACAACCTGCTGACCCGGGTTATGGAGCGCCGCCTCGATTGGCTCGCGCCGGAGCGCGGAGCGGATGCGGCGCTCGACCGGGCGATCGTGGGCCATCCGGTGGGAAACCTGTTGATCGCCGAGGCGACCGACGAGGTGGGCGATCTGGTGGATGCACTCGGCCGGTTGGGTGTTGCCATGGGCGTGCGCGGTCGGGTGCTGCCGGCCACGACGACACCGGTGCAGCTGCACGCGCAGCTGCTCGACGGCCGCGAGGTGTGCGGGCAGGTGCGGGTGATGGGCTCGCTCGGGATCGATTCGGTGCATCTCGACCCGGCAACCGCAGCGGCGCCGCAGGCGGTGCTCGACGCGATCGCGGGGGCCGACGCGATCGTGCTCGGACCCGGATCGCTGTACACGAGCGTGCTCGCCGCGCTCGCGGTGTCGGGGATCGTCGAAGCGGTGGCAGCCAGCGCTGCGCGCCGCATCTACGTGTGCAACCTGCATCCGCAGGCGGGCGAGACCGCGGGGTACGACGTGGCCGAGCATGTGGCGGCCCTGGCCCGGCACGGCGTGACGCCCGACGTGGTGTTGGTGGATCCGGCCGAGATCGAGCCGGGCGCGTTGTCGCCGACGGGTCCCGTGGTCGTGTCGACGTCGTTGACCTCGGCGGGAGTCGTCGGTCACGACCCGGCCAAGCTCGGCCCGGCGATCCTCGCCGCCCTCGACTGACACCACCCGCCCATTGGCGCCCGCGTTCCGCAGACCCTTCCGCCCCCGTTCCGCCAGCGTTCCGCAGACCCTTCCGCCCCACTTCCGAACTGGGCCGATCCTCCGACCTGATGGGTCGGCAAATCGGCCCAGTTCGGAGGAGTTGGGCGTTTGGCGCGGGGTGTTGGGCGCTCGGCGCGGGCCGGATCGCGGGGCGAATTGGCACCCGCGGCGGTGTTTCTGGTCCCATAAGGGGGTTCACGGCCGTGCGGCCGGGCCGCGCCCCGTGCGCGGTGCAGCGTTCGGAGTGCGTGGGCATCGAGTTCTCGACCATCTCAGCCTCCCGGCGGCCGTCGGGGGCTCGACCAGGGGAGTGCCATGAGCATTCGTGTAGGTATCAACGGCTTCGGCCGGATCGGACGCAACTTCTTCCGTGCCGCGACGGCGCGCGGGGCCGACATCGACTTCGTCGCCGTGAACGACCTCGGCTCGCTGAAGACCATGGCGAACCTGTTGAAGCGTGACTCGGTCGGTGGCACGTACCCGGGCGAGATCGTCGAGACCGAGGGCGGCATCTCCGTCGACGGTGACGTGCTGGCGGTGCTGCAGTACCGCAACCCGGCCGAGATCCCGTGGGGCGACCTCGGCGTCGACGTCGTGATCGAGTCGACCGGCATCTTCACCTCACGCGAGAAGGCGGCTGCGCACCTCGAGGGCGGCGCCCCCCGCGTGATCGTGTCGGCCCCCTCCGACGGCGCTGATGCCACGTTCGTGGTCGGCGTGAACGACGACACGTTCGACCCGGCGGCCCACAAGGTCGTGTCGAACGCATCGTGCACGACCAACTGCTTCGTGCCGCTCATCAAGGTGCTCGACGATTCATTCGGCCTGCAGAAGGGCCTGATGAACACGATCCACGCCTACACCGGCGACCAGAGCCTGGTGGACGGTCCGCACAGCGATCCCCGTCGCGCCCGCGCCGCGGCGATCAACATCGTGCCGACCTCCACGGGTGCGGCCCGGGCGACCAGCCTGGTGCTCGAGTCGATGAAGGGCCGCCTGGACGGCACGTCGCTGCGCGTGCCGGTTCCGACCGGTTCGATCACCGACTTCGTCGGCGTGCTCGACCGGGACGTGACGGTCGACGAGGTGAACGCGGCGTTCAAGGCCGCCGCCTCCGAGGGCCGGCTCAAGGGCATCCTCGAGTACACCGAGGATCCGATCGTGTCGTCCGACATCGTCGGCTCGCCCTTCAGCTCGGTGTTCGACTCGGGCCTGACCATGGCGATGGGCAACCTGGTCAAGGTGCTCTCGTGGTACGACAACGAGTCCGGCTACTCGAACCGCCTGTTGGATCTGGCGCTCATCGTGGGTGCCGCCAACCAGTGATGGTGTGAGCGGCGGGGGCCGGTTCGTCCGGCCCCCGTTGCGCGTGTCGATGTGGGCGGCGCTGGCCGCCAACGATCTGAGGAGCAAGCGATGCAGTTCGGTGTGCCGGAGTTGGAGGATCTGCCCGACGTGTCGGGGAAGTCGGTGCTGGTGCGCGTCGACTTCAACGTGCCGCTCAAGAACGGGGTGATCGGCGATGATCTGCGCATTCGCGCGGCGCTGCCGACCCTGCAGTGGCTCACCGAACGAGGCGCGAAGGTGACGTGTTGCACGCACCTGGGCCGGCCGAAGGGTGCGCCCGATCCGGCGTACTCGGTGGAGCCGGTTCGTCGCCGTCTCGCCGAGCTCGCGCCGGGCGTGGAGCTGCTCGAGAACGTGCGCTTCAATGCCGGTGAAACGTCGAACGATCCGGCGTTCGTCGCCGAGCTGATCGCCGGGCACGACTTGTACGTGAACGACGCGTTCGGCGCGTCGCACCGGGCGCACGCGTCGATCGTGGGCCCGCCCGAGCATCTTCCGTCGGCGGCCGGTCGGCTGCTGGCGAAGGAGGTCGAGGTGCTGCTCGGCGTTCGCGAGGATCCGACCCGTCCGTTCGTCGCGATCACCGGCGGGTCGAAGGTGTCCGACAAGCTCGGCGTGATCAACGCGCTGCTCGATCTGGCCGATTCGCTGATCATCGGCGGCGGTATGTGCTTCACCTTCCTGAAGGCGATGGGTCATTCGGTCGGCAACTCGTTGTGCGAGGACGATCAGGTGGACACGTGTCGTCAACTGCTCGCCGATCACGGCGATCGGCTCCACCTTCCGTCCGACATCGTGGGTCTCGGCCCCGGCGGCAAGCTGTTCGATCCCGAGGCGGGCGGCGAGGTGCGCAACCTGGGCCGCTCGATCCCCGACGGCTGGATGGGCGTGGATATCGGTCCGGGCACGGCCGCGGAGTTCGCCGATGTGATCCGCGAGGCAGGCACGATCCTGTGGAACGGCCCGATGGGCGTGTTCGAGGATCCCCGCTTCGAGGCCGGCACGCGGGTGGTGGCCGAGGCGGTCGCCGAGTCGCGCGGCTTCTCGGTGATCGGCGGCGGCGACAGCGCTGCGGCGATCGCACAGTTCGGTCTCGCATCCGAGGTCGACCACGTGTCGACCGGCGGCGGTGCCTCGCTCGAACTGATCGAGCAGGGCGATCTGCCGGGCTTGGCGGCGCTGCGTCTCGCCGCCGAGCGGGCCAACTGAGCCCGAGCCTGTTCGAGGGGCCAGACTGGCCCCGGCAGGCCGGACCCCTTCACGGACGACCACCACATTTCCATCGAGGTAGGAGCACGACATGGCCGAACGCACCCCACTCATCAGCGGCAACTGGAAGATGAACCACAACCATCTCGACGCGCTCGCGTTGGTGCAGAAGCTGAGCTACCACCTCGGTGGGCACAACTACGACAAGGTCGAGGTGTCGGTGCACCCGCCCTTCACCGACCTGCGCACGGTGCAGACTGCCATCGAGAGCGACCGGATGAAGTTCTCGCTCGGTGCGCAGAACTGCTACTTCGAGGAGTCGGGGGCGTTCACCGGCGAGGTGTCGCCGCTGTTCCTGGCGAAGCTCAACGTGAAGTACGTGATCGTCGGCCACTCCGAGCGCCGCGAGATCTTCGGCGAGACCGACGACGACGTGAACCGCAAGGTGAAGGCCGTGTTCAAGGCGCAGATGACGCCGATCATGTGCTGCGGCGAGACGCTCGAGGAGCGTGAGTCCGGTGGTGCTCAGGCGAAGGTGGCGGGTCAGATCCGTGCCGGCCTGGCCGGTGTGCCCGACTCGCAGATCGCGGCGATGGTGATCGCGTACGAGCCGATCTGGGCGATCGGGACGGGCCGCACTGCGACCCCCGACGACGCGCAGGAGATGTGCGGCGCGATCCGTGCCGTGGTGGCCGAGGTCGCCGGCGGCGACGCTGCGGCGGCCGTGCGCATCCAGTACGGCGGCTCGGTGAAGGCCGGCAACGCGGCGGAGTTGATGTCGCAGCCCGACATCGACGGCGCGCTCGTGGGCGGCGCGAGCCTGGTGGCCGACGACTTCGCCGGCATCATCACCTACCGGAGCTGATCGCTCGTTCGGCCCGGTTGGGGTCGGCGGGCCGGCGGGTCGGCCGCGGTCAGAGGGCCGCGAGCACTTCGGCAGCGGCGCGTTCGCCGGAGCGCACGGCACCCTCCATGTAGCCGTTCCACACGTCGGCAGTCTCGGCCCCGGCCCAGTGGATCGGCCCGATCGGCGTGCGGAGCGCGTGGCCGTACGAGGTCCACACGCCGGGCGTGAAGTGGCCGCCGTAGCAGCCGCGGCTGAACTCTTCTGCCATCCAGTCGCGCTCGAGGTACTCGATCGGATCGGCGGCTCGGGGGCCGAAGTAGCGCACCATGCAGTCGACGACGGCGCGGCGACGTTCGTCGAGCGACACCCGGGCGAGTTCGCGTCCCTCGTCGGCCTCGAGGAAGCCCATGAGGATGCCGGGTGAGCCGTCGGGCGGCGAGTTGTCAAAGGTGACCTTGACCGGGCCGGTGTCGGAGACGGCCTGGCCGGTGAGGCCGTCGGCACGCCAGAACGGTTCGGGGTAGATGCAGTAGCACTTGATGACCGACCCGGCGGGTACTCGCTGGCACAGCTGGTCGCGCCACGACGGCAGGGCGGGCTGGTAGTCGATGCGGCCAGCGAGGGTCGGGGGCAGGGTGACGATGGCGCGTGTGGCGTGGACGGTGGCGCCGCTGCGGCAGTCGGCCGACACGCCGGGGTGTGGGGCGTCGTTCCAGTGGAGGCCGCGCACGACGGCGCCAAGGTGGAGCGAGCCGTGGGGGAGGCGGTCGGCGAGGGCTTCGGCGAAGCGGATGGACCCGCCGACGATGCGGTCCTGTTGGGCGCCGCGGTCGACCGAGATGAGGGTGTCGAGGTCGGTGCCGGAGTGCACGTAGAACGCGGCGTGCAGAAGCGAGAGGTCGCGGGTGTGTGCCGAGAACACCGCCTCGGTTGCGAGCCGGAAGTACTCCCGGCCGACCGTGGTGCGGAGGTTGCGGCGCACCCAGGTGTCGAAGGTCTCGGCGTCGAGGCGGCGGGCGTTGGGCGCCGACCATGGCTCGTCGAGGGGGACCGATTTGGCGATGCGTTGGAACCGCAGGAGGCCCTGGGCGATGTCGGCCAGGGCGAACGGACTGAGCTTGGGGGTGGCGCCGCGGTGCGAGGCGAGCAGCGATCGACGCCCGGCAAGGTCGACCACGTGGTGGCCCTCGTTGTAGGTCGGGAACGTCTCGATGCCCAGTTCGGCGACGAGTTCGTACATGCGGTGTTGGGTGGGGCCGATCCATTGGCCGCCGAGTTCGATGGGCGTGCCGTCGGCGGTGGCTCCGCCTTCGGTTCGGCCGCCCACGCGGTCGCGGGCCTCGAGCACGGCGACCGACGCGCCGGTTGCGGCGATGCGCCGGGCGGCTGCGAGCCCGGCGAGACCTGCGCCGATGACGAGCACATCGACGGTCGTGCCGTCGGGGGCGTCGACCGGATCGCCCTGCGGCAACGGCGGTGAGGGTGGATCGGGGTTGGTGGACATAAGGGTCACCTCCGGGGTGGGGCGGAGCGCTGCTGCGCGTCGAGCGACAGCTGCAATCCGGCGCGGCGGTTGCGGACGCGCCACACGTGGCGCACGAGCGGCGGTCGGTGGTCGCTGCGGCCCGGCTCGGCGCCGGCGGCGGTGACTGCGGCGAGCCAGCGGGCCTCGAGAGTGGCGGCGTCGGCGAAGGCGGTGGCCGAGTCGGGCGGGGTGTCGAACCACGCCGCCTCGGTGGCGTCGCGCTCGGGTGCGATGATCGGCAGGAGTCGCTCGGGGTCGGTGAGGACGCTGCGGTGCAGGCGTTCGTGACGCCACCACACGGTGCGGCTGTCGTCGCGATCGGTGGGTGCCGGGCCGAGGTCGAGGCGCGTGTCGACGGCGACGGGCTTGAAGATCGATGTGCAGGGTGCGGCGGTGGCGGTGACCCAATGCTGCGGTGTCGACGCTGTGCGGAGGTCGGCGATCCACGAGGCAGTGGTCTGGCTCACGGTGAGGAGCCCGCCGGCGTGCACGCAGGGTGCGCCCAGTCCGCCGTTGATCGGCGACCATGCGGGCGGCGCGTGCGCCTCGGGGCCGTGGGAGCGGAGCGCGGCGGCGAATGCCGGGGCGCCGCGGTCGGCCGCCGAGGCGGTGGCTGCCTCGGTGATCGCCCTTCGGGCGGCGCACGCGGTGACGCTGTTGCGGATGCGGTCGGCGTGGGCGGCGGCGAACGGCGCGATGGTGAGCCCGTTCGAGATCGAGCGTGCCCCGCCGGTGACCTGCTCGGTGGCGGTGAGGCGCCCCGCGGTCTCCAGCACGAACGCCGTGGTCGGGTCGGCCACGAGGAAGCTGTTGTGGTAGCGGAACGATCGGTTCTCGTGGCCGCATCCGCCGCCTTGGCCGTGGGTTTCGATGAGCGACACGATCACGCCGACGGCCTCGTGGGCGGTGGCGGAGCGTTCGAGTGCAAGGCGCAGCAGGTCCATGCCGGTCAGGCCAAGGTCCGCGAGGGGTTGATCGGTGAAGACCGCCTCGTTACCGATGGTGACGCCGTGCTCGTTGGCGCCCATCTCCGCGCCCCACATCCAGAACGGCCGCGACACCATGGTTGCGTGGGTGTGTGGCACCTGCGGGATGTCGATCCAGGTGCAGCGGGCCCGGGAGCCCGCCGCGTGGTCGGCGGCCGTGGTCCATTCGAGGAGTTGCGCCTCGTTCGGGTCACGGTCGGAGTTCTTCGCGAACCACACCCCGTCCGCCGAAACGTGGACCATCGTGTCGCACATGGGTGCACCCTACGGCGTGGGCTCTGCGAGGGTGCGTTGGGTCCGGCGGATGCGCTGCTAACGTGGCGCCGCCCGTCATGCGGTCCGCCGAGGAGTTGTTCCGTGCAAGTTGTGTCGATCGTGCTCCAGTTCATCCTGGCGTTCGCGGTGATCTTCCTGGTGCTGATCCACAGCGGCAAGGGCGGTGGCCTCTCCGACATGTTCGGTGGTGGCCTCGGCGCAGCGGCGTCGGGGTCCACGGTGATGGAGAAGAACCTCGATCGCATCACGGTCGTGGTGGCGCTGCTGTTCACGTTCAACACGATCATCCTGTCGCTCATCATCGACACCTGACAGACCTGACTGCCCCGACCTGACCTGACCGGCGCCGCGATGCGGCGCGTGCGGGTGCTCGGCACTCAAGTCATCGGCGGAGATGTCGATGAAGAGAGGTGCTGTCGTTCGGGTCGGTCATCGGTGCAGGCATGCAGGCGCCGGGGCGTGGTGCGGCGCCATCTCGGCGCTCGACCCCACGTGGTGTGCTCGTGGCGTGCGCTCTGGCGTGTCTGCCCGTTGCGTCGTGCAGCCGAACGACGGGTGCTCGCGCCGATGCAGCGGCCGACGGGTCCGGTGGCGGCGTGGTGCGCATCGGTGTCGCGGCGCTGCCGAAGCCGACGGTGGGTGAGCTCGCGCCTGCAGATCCGATGGGGGTGCTCGCGTCGGACCTCGTGTTCGACGGCGTGACCGACTGGGATGCCGCGAAGCGTCGGGTGGCGCCGGGGGTGGCCAAGTCGTGGACGACGACCGATGGCATCTCGTGGATGTTCACGATCGATCCGCTCGCCGAGTTCTCCGACGGCACGCCCGTGACGGCCGACTCAGTGGTGGCGGCGCTCACCGAGGTGGCCCGCGGTGGCGGGCTCGCCGGTGGGCGGCTCGACGTGATCGCCGGGGTGAAGGAGTTCCGAGCCGGCGGTGCCGCGACGATTCGCGGTCTGGTCGCAACGGACGCGTCGACGCTGACGATCGAGATGTCGAGCGCCAACTACGAACTGCCTGCGCTGCTTGCCGACCCCAGCTACGGGATCGGCCGGCCGACCGGTGATGGCGAGGCCGGTGCCGCGCAGGTCGTCGGATCGGGTCCGTTCGTGCCGGTCGCGTCGGACGGAACGACCTTGCGGTTGGCGCCGGCGGAGTCGGACATCGATGGGGTTTCGGCGATCGAGTTCGTTGCGTTCGGCAGCGACGATGCGGCGATGAAGGCGTACGAGGCCGGATCGGTCGATGTGGCGCCAGCAGCGAATGGCGTGGTGCTCGTCGAGGCCGGCGGGGATGCACGGTTTCGGGTGTCGGCGGGAACGCTGATGCTGTCGGTCTCGAACTTGGCGCCGCCGCTGGCCGATGTGGGCGTGCGCCGGGCGTTGCTGGACGGTGTCGATCGCGAGGCGGCCGTGGCGGCTATGGGCGACGCGTGGGCGGTGGCGAACGGTGTGGTGCCCGGCGACCTCGTGTCGGCGGCGGTGTGCGACGCCTCGTGCGGGGTGGACGATGCTGTGGCGCGGAACGGTCTGATGGGCCTGGCTGCGACCGGTGCGCCGCTGCATCTCGACGTGCCAGCGGGTGACGTGGCGGCCAGGCTGGCCGCGGAATTGGAACGCCAGATCGAGGTCGTCGGCGTGCCGGTCGAGGTCCGTCCCGTGGACGGCGCGGCGCTCGAGCAGGCGGTCGGAGGCGGCGGTTCGGAGCTACTGCTGTTCGCACAGGTGGGGTTGGCGCCGAGCGTCGACCCGTACCTGGCGCAGGGGTTCGCCGGTGGCGGCGGGGAGAACGTGAGCGGCATGTCGTCGCCCGAATTCGACTCGGCGCTCGCCGTGGCGCGGGCGACCAGCGATGCCGATGCGCGGGCCGACGCGTACCGCCAGGCCGAGGCGATCGTGGTGTCGAACGGGGCCGCGCTGCCGCTGGCGGAGCTCGGCCGAACGTATGTGGTGCGTCGCTCGGTGCGGGGCGTGCAGCCCGTCTCGGGCGTGTTGTTCGACGGCCGATCGGTGCACGTCGCGGCGAACCGCTGAGCCGCCCGAACTCGATTCGCTCGACGCTACGGAGGCGCTACACTGTCGGCGCTCGTCAGCGTGCTGGCGGGTAAGTCACGTCGGAGTGGCGGAATTGGCAGACGCGCCAGACTAAGGATCTGGTGCCCGCAAGGGTGTGGGGGTTCAAGTCCCCCCTCCGACACCATTTCAAGGGCTCAGAACCCCTGGAGACACTGGGGATCCGGTGAGTGACCTAGTAGCCGCAAGGCCGCTTGTCGTCGGTTTGTCATCGCCGGCCGAGCAGCGGTGTTGCACGCTCACCTATTTCGGGAGGGGAGAGGGCTATGCGGACAACGCCGCATCCAATCCGGGTGGTCTGGAAGACCGCGCAGATCACAATGATCGCTGCCGCTGTCCTGGTTGTCTTCCTTGGGCTCATGAGCGGTGGGCGCGACGACAACGGCGCGGGCGTGCTCGTGCCACCGGCGGCTGCCGCATGCGTTGCCGCTCTCGTGGTGATGCTCACGGAGCGGAAGGCGGCGAAGATCCCGCCGGCACTCCGGATGTGGACCGGGTCTGCGACCCAGTTCATCGCGCGGCCGCCCGATCATGTCTGGGCGTTTATCCGCCCCGCCGAGACTGCTCCAGCCATCCAGCCGGAGGTCAGGCGTGCGTTCAAGGTGCCGGGCACCCCCGATGGACCAGGCGAGCAGCAGTGCTTCGTAGCTGAGGGTCCCCTCGACATGCTCGCGGCTGGAGTCGTCGAGGTTATCGAGGAAGCACCCGGACACCTCGCCCGTGTCCGTAGTGTGACTGGCCCGCCGCAGTCACAGCGATACGAGGTCTCCGCAACCGCTGGTGGCTCCTTGTTGACGTACACGGTCGAACTCTCGGCGGTGCGTTGGGCCCCATACACCGTCCATCCCAGAGGGCAAGCGGCCGAGGCAGCGGCGAAGTACGTCGCTTCGGTCAAGCGGCTGATGGAGTCCCAGCCGTGGTCAGAGGGGTGACTCGACGCTTTGCGTGCTCATCGAGAACCCACGAAGGCGGCCGTACTCGGTGGGGGCACTCTCCCGCTACCAGGACGTTCCGGCCGAGCCTGAAAGTGGCGGCCGCAACCTCCCCCTACGTTCGCATGAGTGGGCTCTAGGATCAGCTCCAGCGACGTAGCAGGGAAGGGGCGGCGCGGGTGGCGTTCTTCGAGGATCAGCGTGGCACTTTCGAGCTGTTGAAGGCGAAGTGGCGCTCCCCGCAACTCGGCGCGCTCGGATCGTTGATTGCCCACTGGAGGCTCGCCACCGGGGAACCGGCCTTGGTGTCGCTTCCGACCGGGACGGGGACGACGGCTGTTGCCTTGGCCAGTCCGTTCATCACCCCTGTGCCACCCAAACGTGTTCTCGTACTCGTTCCGTCCACCGTGTGGGGCGCGGAAACTCGATCGCCTTGGTTCAGGCGGCGTTTCTGTATTCGTTGATGAGTCCGTCACAGCTCGTTGTTCGGAGCACCGTACCGGTCACCGGTGGCTTGGGCGGCGGATCCGCTGTGGCGGGTGTCGGTGGTCGTTGGTTGAGGGACCGGTGTGGCCGGTGTTGGTTGTAGTGCTCGATGTAGTCGGTGACGAGGCGTTCGAGTTGGTCGTGGTTCCAGATGATGGTGCGGTCGAGGAGTTCTCGACGGATCGATCCGATCCACCGTTCGGCGAACGCGTTCGCGACCGGTGTTCGGACTGGCGTCTTGAGGACTTTGAGGCCTTCGGTTCGGAAGATCTCGTCGAAGGCGTCGATGAACTGGCTGCCGCGGTCGCGTACGAGTGCGCGGGCGCTGTTGAGGTGTTCGGCGTGGCGCAGGAACAGGTTGCGCGCTGCTTGGGTGGTCCACAGCCCGGTCGGGTTCGCGGTGACGCCGGCGTAGAACACGCGGCGGGTTTCGATGTGGATGAAGAACAGCACGTAGTAGCGGCGAAGGGTGGCGGTGTCGACGGTGAAGAAGTCGGTTGCGACCGCAGTCTGGGAGCGCAGAAACTCGGTCCAGGTGACCGCCGAACGTTCGGGTGCAGGGTCGATGCCATCATCCTTGAGGATCTGCCAGACGGTCGAGGAGGCGATGGTGTGGCCGAGGCCGACGAGTTCGCCGTGGATGCGGCGGTGTCCCCAGGTCGGGTTCTCGCGGGCGAGCCGCACGATCAGACGGCGCAGTTCGATCGCTGTGGGCGGTCTACCTGGGCTTCGATGAGGCGCTTGGGTCCAGTGGGCGGTGATGCGTTTGCGGTGCCAGCGCAGCAGCGTGTCGGGTGTGACGATCCAGTTGTTGCGGAGTCGGCGGGGGAGCGCTGCTGCGATCGCGCCGAGCAGGCTGCGGTCGTCGTCGTTGAGGTCGGGCCGGTGGACTTGTCGGCGCAGGACGGTGAGTTGGTGGCGAAGCACGATGTTCTCGAGGTCTTTGGAGCGACCGGAGCGCACAGCGAGTCGAGCAAGTGCTGCCAGAAGGCGGTAGAGGATACGAAACACCGTGTCAGCATGGTGCTACCGGGCCTGGTCGACACCCACGCGCGCCTTTCCGAGCCCCACAGGCGGCCGGCGTCGAGGTCGGTGGGGACTCGCCTCCAGCGCGGTGTCCATAGCCGAGAATGCCTGGAGACAGCGCTCGGATGAATTCTCGGCACGGCCACTTTCAGGGTGGGCAGTGCAGGTGCCGCTACTTGCTGGAGACCCCGGGACACAGCGAGCAGACGGCGACTCACTCGCACGGAATTTGGCGCGGCAGCCAGAGCGACGATGCCGCGCCGGACTCGTCGGGAACGACGTCGAACGAGAGGTCGTCTCTAGTGACCTGCAGCTCGCCGCCCTCGATGATCTCGTCGCCGACTGAGATCTCGGTGTTCCATCCTTCGCCGCGTAGCCGTTGCGCGATGGCATCGAGCGGCTCGCCCGATGCGGCGGAGAGTTTGGGTGCCGACCATTGGCCGCTTACGCCGAGCTCCACGACCCTTCCTTCGTAGGTGGTGACGCGCACCGTCGTGCCGGCGGGTGCCGGCATCGTGAACCTCTTCGCGTCGGGATCACCGCCGATCTCGACGCCGCAGATGTCGGGCTCTTCGTTGGTGAGTGAACCCGCGGCGACGGCTTCCCCGGTCGACATGCCCAGCCGAACCCTGCCGATGCGGTTGACATCAACTTCGAGCGATGGCGCGGGTCCTGCCGGATCTCGAGGGAATGTAAGGTCGATTGCGTCTGCGGTTCGGGCTGCAGTGTCGGCGTGTCCTGCGGCGTTGGGGTGAAAGCTCATTTGCTTTCGCAGTCCGGGTCCGTCGCCGCGGTCGAGTGTGATTCCGTTGAGCCAATCTTCTCCTCGTCCGCACAGCTCGTGTTGTCCGTCGCGGTAGAAGGCGAACCGGTCGACGAAGTGCACCCGCTGGGTGCCAAGAGCCTCATTTGCCCGACGAACTGCTTCCTGTAGCTTGTTGTTGAAGTGCTCGGCTGCGGCTCCCAGCATCTGCGTGTCACCGCGGCTCACCCCGGCGCACGCAGCGAACGACCAGGCTGGCCACTGATCAATATCGGCGAACAGCCTTGGGTAGCCGACGATGTAGAGGCGTCCCCGATCGGTCAAGTGTCTCGTCACGATGTCGTAGTAGAAGTCGATGATCGAGCCGCGGCGGTCTTCGATAGCGAGATCGCAGTCATACGCCTTGTCTGTGCGTCGGCTCGTCGTGCAGTTGCGACGTGGCGGATCCAGGAGTCGGTCGGCTCGGCGGCTCAGCTCGTCGCCGGTGACGCCACAATCAGCCAGCGTGATCGGCACCCTCTTGGTGACGAGGTCGCTCCACCGCGGAGTGAGTCGGACGAGGCACCCGGTGATCACGTCGGCGAACCCGATGTCGTTGCCGCCGAATGACATGGTGAGCACGTCAACGCGGTCAGGCCCGCCCTGCTCGCGACCCCACTCCCACAGCGACTTCTTTCCACCGGTGTCACCCCGGGCGTGAAAGACGTCCTCGACCAGATGGCCAGTGCAGGCCGTGAACGTCTCGGACGCGAAGGTCCACCCGCGCGCCGCGAGAAGATCAGCGGCTTTCGGTCCGTACGCTTCTCGCGACTGGGCGCACGCACCCTGGTTGCCGTAGACGCCTTCGCCCGACGAGTACGAGTCGCCAGCCGACTGCCACGAAACGTCGGTGGGCAGCCCCGGCGCCTGGGCCGCCGCTCCAGGCGCGTGGGCGGCGACCGATGTGATCAGGAGCGCCGCCAGCCCGACCCCTCGCCTCATCGATCGACCCCGAGCGCGTCCAGACGGTCATCCGCCAAAGCCCACTGCCACGCGAGGCTCGGCAACATTGCATCCAACTCGCCGACATCAGCGCACGCAGCGAGGGCCTGGCTGACGGCTCGGTGGAGATTCACAAGGACGTCGCGGGAGGGCTCATCAGGAGTGCCCGCGGCCGCGGCAAGGACCTCCTCGGGTGTTGCTAAAGCGTCGAGCTCTTCCGCGACGTCAGGGCACGCAGGCGCTCCGCGCAACCAAAGATCGCGGCTGATTGCTACGAGTTGCGTGGCAGTCCCTCCCTCGCCGTTCAGCCACTGGGTCGCGTCGCCCGACGTCGGTGCAGGCACCTCGACCACTGCGGGATCTCCGAGGTCGCTTGCTGCGACCAACTCTTGGAGACGTTCGTCCGCAGCCGTCGTGTCGGCCCCCCGGGTCGCGTGGTCTTCGCGTCCCGCACACGCGGTGCAGGCGAGCACGGCGAACATCGTGAACCATCTGCGGTGATCATGACCGGCCCCCTTGCGATCACGCACGCGACGCTCCCACCACCCGACCGCTAGCACATTCCCGACTATAGGGGTCAGCCGCTTGCCGAGACGTCGGGCGATCGTGCGAACTGTGGCCGGTGGTTGTCGACGCGGAACACGTGCTGGCGGCACCGCGCTCCTCGATCGCAGTCGGCCGAATTGGGGCGTTGGTTCAGGCGGATCCACAGTCCACCCAGCACCCGGCCAAGACACTGACGCTCTGGCGGTCGCGGTGCTCATTGGGGCGGGCGATCAGGCTATGTCGAGGGGCGTGATCGCGCCGACCTGTCCGGTCAGGCAACGAGCAAGAAGTCGCCGAGGTCGGTGGCGCGTGGGGTTATGGGTCGAGTCCCCCCTCCGACGCGGTTGATCCGCTTGGAGACATGGTCCCCCCGTCGAGAACGCCCTGAAACAGGCTCGGATGAGTATTTGACACCTACAGGTGTCGAACGAGGCGGTGAACTGTCCGGCGCCGTCGCGGATGTTCTCGACGTCTTTGGAGCGACCGGAGCGCACAGCGAGTCGAGCAAGTGCCGCCAGAAGGCGGTAGAGGATGCGAAACACCTTGCCAGCATGGCGCCACCGGGCCTGGCCAGCACCCACGCGCGCATTTCCGAGCCCCACAGGGCCTCAGACTGGCGGGAATCCGCCGAATTCCGCTCCACGACCGGATTCTGGGCACCCATAACAAGGCGTGGCTCGAAGCTGCCTGAGCGATCTCCGAGGCCTAGCGATACACCCGAAATCACTGCACGATCGGGCACCGGGCACGCACACGAGCGCAGGCTGTCCGTCACGGCCACGACATGTCGAGTGCCTTCGCCGCGGTGCTCAGCTTCATCACGAGGCGTCGGGTGTGACCTGGGAGCGCCTCGAAGTCGTGGTGTTCGTAGAACTCCTTCGCGTGGCCGTCGATCGCGTCAACCAGCACCACACGTCCGCCTGCACGTCGAGCGGCCACCACGACGGTCTCGAGCGCGTGGACCAGCAGCTCGCTCCCGAGTCCCTGACCCTGAATGGAGGTGTCGAGCGCGAGCTTGGCCAGCAGGATCGCCGGAATCTCCCGGGGGGCTCCTCTGGCCAATCGAGGCGGCGCGTCCTCACGCAAGAGAAGATGAGGCGCCACAGCGAAGTAGCCACCAAGCAAGCCGTCGGCATCGACCAGGACGTAGGTGCGAGTGCCCTGGCCGGAAGCGGTACCAGCGTGACGGCGTAGCCACTCGTCGAGCTCCTCGTTGCCGCACGAAAACTCTCCGAGGTCCTGTTCGCCGAACGGCTCGACCCTGTAGATCACCGCGCGGCGACGCGAGCCGTGCGACGCGACCTCTTCGCGGCTCGCGCCAGATGCGGTGCCGCCTCGGGCTCGTCGAGGGCCGCCAGAAGACCGTCGAAGTAGTCCGCAGGCACGACCGTCGTCGTCGCCGCAGCGATGATCTCCTCGGCACGGTCCACCGCCGCCCCAACCATGAACGCCGACATCGAGACGCCGGCCGTAGAAGCCGCCCGCTCGATGCGTGCACGCTCGTCGGGTGACAGTCGCGTCTCGAGCCGATCAGTCTTGACGGCCATCGGTCCTCCTCGCCGTTATGTACGGATAATTGTACGGCGACGCGATCAGGACCGCAACTGGTCATGACCATCCCAAACGCTGCCTGACCAGCCACGACGCAATACCGGGCACCGACAGGCGAAGACGGTGTCGAACGAGGCGGTGAACTGTCCGGCGCCGTCGCGGATCAGATAGCGGAACCCGTGATCATCGTTTCAGGACGTGAGCAGGTTGCGGGCGGTTTGGGTGGTCCACGGTCCGGTCGGGCTGGTCGTGATGCCAGCGAGGTGGACACGCCGCGTTCCGATTTCGATGACGAACAGGACGTGCAACCTTCTCAACGTGACCGTGTCGACGCACGCGAAGTCGGTGGCGATGACAGCGGCCGCTTGGGAGCGGATGAACTCGACCCACGTGGGCCCGGTCCGGTGGGGTGTGGGGTTGATGCCGGCTTGGCGCAGGATGTTCCACACGCTCGACGCGGCGATCCGGTGGCCGAGACGGCAGAGTTCGCCGTGGACACGCCGGTATCCCCAGGTCGGGTTCTCGGTAGCGAGGCGCCGAACGAGTTTGCGAAGCTCGGCGCCGATCGGCGGTCGGCCAGTTCGTCGCGCTGGCGGTTGCGTCCAGCGCCGGGCGACCAGACGCCGGTGCCAGCCGAGCACGGTGGTGGGTTGCACGATCAACATCACGTCGGCGAGGCGCCGCCGGTCGACCACCGAACCGAGCACAGCGAGGATTGTGCGGTCGGTGTCGGTGAACTGTGCACGGCTGATCTGACGTTGCAGCACGTGGATCTGGTGTCGGAGGGCCAGGACCCGGCGTCACGGGTGTCGCCGGTCGCGAAGAACCAGCGAAACCGGGTGATCACCAGCCGGGCGATGGGAGCGAACAAGACCATGGCGGGTGCACGGTAGCGATCTCACGCTGACCTCGAGCCCCCGGAAACACGGGGTAGATGACCTTCTGACACCCACAGGATCTGCACCGTTGCCGAAACGCTGCCGGAATCTCGATCTGCCGAGGTGAGCTACCGGTGCGAGCGGACCTCGATGCCGGGGAGGTCGCGGAACGCAGTGCCATCGGCGCTCACGACCGTCCGGTCGAACGCCTTGGCGGTCGCAGCGATCATCAGGTCATGTGCCTCGCGTGGCTTTCCCTGGGCTCGCACAGCGACAAGAAGTTTGGCGTGGGCCTCGGCGACTTCGAGGTCGTAGTCGAGGATCGGCACAGTGGCGACGATGTCATTGACGAACGCGGTACGTGAAGCCTTGCGCCCTCGGCTGGCGAGCAGGGCGCCAACTCGGAGTTCGGCGATTGTCACGGCTGCGATGGCGACGTCGTCGGCGTCATCCAGAACAGCGTCAAGGTCGTCGCTACTTCGCTCAGCATCGATCAGGAAGGTCGTGTCGAAGAGGAGGCGGGTCATGTTCGGTCATCGATCACGACAAGGTCTCGGACCTCATGGAGATCTCCTACCCAACCCGAGTCAGGGCGGTGACGACGCAGGAGCGCCTTGACATCTACTCCGAGCCCTCGATTCATCGGTTCCAGATGTGCGATCGCCTTACCGCGGCGCACGATTGTGAAGTGCTCGCCGCGGTGCTCGATAGCGTCCAGGAGATCGGCGAAGTTGCGTGCGGCCTCGGTAGCGGTGACGTCAGTCATTTAATCAGATTATCAGATCTGCGGGGGAGTGGTGTGAGTTCCGCCAAACACGTATCGCTGTCATATCGTTGCTCGGCCCTGTGGGGGTCAAGAACGCGTCGGTGAGCGTCTTCGGCTCCCCGTCAGGCTGGCTCCGTGGATTCTGTCTTGGGTGGGGGCGCGTTGAAGCTGGTCTCTCGCGTGGACATGTGATGGCCAAGGTCGGTGGTTCAGGCGGCCGTGCGGTACTCGTGGATGAGCCAGCTGCACACGGTGTGTCGTTCGATCCGTTGGCCTGGCCGATGCGAAATACCATGCCAGCATGGTTACCGGGCTTGGTGAGCACCCACGCGCGTATTTCCGAGCCCCACACGGCACCCTCGGGTGGACCAGTTCGCTCAGATGCCGACGACTTCGATGAGGTTGTCGAGAGCTGCGAAATCTGCAGGGTTTCGGGTGTACAGGGGGAGTTGTTCGGCGCACGCAGCTGCTGCGATGAGTAGGTCGACGGCACGAGCGCCGCGGGGTTTGCGGCCAGCGGAGGAGACCGCTGAGAACACCCTTCCGTACGCTCGGGCGGCATCTGCGTCGAACGGGAGCGGATCGAACGCTGCTTCGACCCGTTGCAACCGATCCTGACGTCGGCTTCGTTCATCTGGGTCGCTGGTGGCGTGCGGTCCAGCAGCGAGCTCTGCGAGCGTGACAGCGCTGATGGCTACCTCGGTTGGCAGTGAGCTTGCGGGGATCTTTTCGAGGTCGATCACTACTGAGGTGTCGAGGAGGCCTCGCTCGTGACGGCTCCGATCAGGCACGGGGTGTGACGTCTTGGTCGGCGAGGTCGTCCAGGTCGTGTCGGAAGCGGTCGTAGTCGATAGGTGGTGCGGATCGGAACAGCTCCACGGCGGCTTCGGCCCGAATGAAGCGGTGGCGACGCAGCGGGGTGAGCTCTCCGACTGGTTCGCCGTTGCGAGTGATGATGAAGGTCTCGCCCTCGGTCAGGGCACGCATGATTCGCCCGCTGTCGTTGCGGAGTTCGCGTTGGCTGATTTCGGCGCCCATGCTGAGAGTGTAGCATGGTGTGCTACGGCATGATGTGCGCCGGTACGCTCACGCCGCCAGTAGGTACTCGCGGACCGAGGCAGCTCGTGGGGTTATGGGTCGAGTCCCCCCGTAGGGGTCAAGAACTCGTCGGCGAGCGTCGCTGAGAATTCGCGCCGGCGGAGCTGTCGCTCGTTCCAGATGATGGTGTGGTCGAGGAGCGGAGCTCGTGTCGCAACGTCCGGATCCATCGTTCAGCGAACGCGGTCGCCCGTGGCGATCGTGGCGGTATCCGCAACGCGGTGATCCCGGAGCCTGCGAGCACGGTGTCGAACGAGGCGGTGTACTGTCCGGCGCCGTCGCGGATCAGGTACCGGAAGCCGTGATCATCGCGCCATTTCATGAGGAGGTTGCGTGCGGTTTGGGTGGTCCACGGTCCGGTCGGGTTGGTCGTGAACCCCGGCGAGGTGCACGCGGCGCGTGGCGATCTCCATCACGTATAGGACGTGGAACCGGCGGAGCAGGGCGGTGTCGACGCAGGCGAAGTCGGTGGCGATGATCGCGGAGGCTTGGGAGCGGATGAACTCGGCCCACGATGGTCCGGTGCGATCGCGGGTCGGGTTGATGCCGGCTGGCGTTGGAGCACCTGGACTTGGTGTCGGAGGGCGAGGATCTCGGCGTCACGGGTGTCGCCGGTCGCGAAGAACCACCGAAACCGGGTGAGGGCCAGTCGGGTGACGGGAGCGAACGCGGTCATGGTCGTGTGGACGGTAATGGTGCCGCTGTGGCCTCGAAACCCCCGCAAACACGGAGCAGATGAGGTTCTGACACCTACAAGTCCTTCGAGGGTCGCGTCCAAGTCCTTCGAGGGTCGCGTCCGCCGGATTCACGTATGTATCATGCGTACATGCCAAACAAGACGATCAGCGTTCCTGAAGACGTCGTGCCGATCATCGAGAGCCTCGAGGTGCCGTTCTCGAGGTGGGTGACCGACCAGCTTCGTCGTCACGCCGCAGTGTCGGGGATGTCGTTTGCCGACCAGTTGTTGGCGGATGCGGCTCTGGCCGGGAAACGGCGGCCTTCGCGCGGGGATGCCGTCGCGGCTGGCACGCGGATGGAGCGATCCGCGCCGTGGTGACCCGAGGTGGGGTCTACTGGATCGGTCTCGACAAACGTCGGCCTTGTGTCGTTGTCTCGTCCTCCGACGTGCTCGGTGTCGATGTCTGGCAGACCCATGTAGTGCCGCTGACCTCGAATCTCGATCGGGCTGGCCTTGCTGGAAACCTCTTGCTCGAGGCCACGGTGACGGGCTTGACGAAGGACTCCGTTGCCGTACCTCTGGGTCTGGAACTGGTGGATCGCGCCTGGCTGGATGACCGGGTGGGTCAGCTCCCGGTTCCGCTGATGCACGCTTTGGACGACGGAGTCCGTGCAGTTCTTGGCCTGTGAGCGCGGTGGCCCGTGGGTGCTGAACCCGATCGTTCGATGGTTCACGGCCGATTCGCGGCGGGAGGAGCTGCGTGATCACGCGGCATCAAGCCAGGCCTGCCAGGCGCCGACTTCGCGTGTACTGAGCACTCGGCGTTCGTCGTCGGCGGCGTCCCACAGTTCGTCGAGACCGAGTTCGTCCAGCAGTCGGGCGACCTCCTCGAACCGCTCGGCCAGATCGTCGAGTCGGGCCAGCACCCCGGGGCCAAATCAAGCCGTCGAACTCAGCATGTGGGTGCCCGATACTGCGTCGTGGCTGGTCAGGCGGCGTTTCGGTATTCGTTGATGAGGTCGTGGCAGCGGGTGGTTCGCAGGACTCGAAGGTTCGGGCGAGGCACTTGGTCGGGGTCGGTCGGGTCGCGGGGGCTGCTGGTCGAGGGAGCGGTGTGGTCCGTGGCCGTTGTAGTGGGCGACGTAGTCGACGCGGTACTCGTTCTCGTGGCCACCGAGCCAGTGCGGTCGGCGCCGACCACTGCGAGCGCGGCGGCGTCCTCGGCACGCCGAGCCGCCTGTGTGTCCGGCGCCCAGGCTGCGCCGGTGGTCCGGTGGTTCCACCCGTCGGTCCGCTCGATCGGAGGGGCCTCGGTGAACACCGTCGCCACCGTCGGTCGGTCCCATCCCGACAGCTGCTGCCCACACCAGAGGATGGCATCGTCGAGGTGGGGCGAGACCACGCAGACGCGGATCGACGTAGTCATCGGCGCCAAGTCCGCCTCAGTCGCCCTCAACAGGCCGAGAAGTCCGCCCAGCCCGGTCCCATCCACACGGGAGGCTCGGTGGTCGGCGGGCCACCCGACACGGGGTCGCTCATCGACGGCACGACCATCACCTGCCGCCCGTCGAACCCGTGCAGTGTCTCCTCGAGCTCAGGTCCGCGAACGCTCATGAGGTAGCCGATCGCACTGTCGGCCGTGCCGATCGCGATCGGAACTGCGCCGACGGAACCAATCTCGGACGATCCGAGCAGCTGGGCGAGGCGGATCAGCTCGACGTTGGAGATCTGATCGTCGACGACCACGGACCCGAGCGCTCGGTCGATGAAGGTCGCGAGCTCGGTGGCGGACATCGAGGAGTTCCGGAACGTTTCGAAGAGGACTCGGACGAGCGCTTGTTGGCGGGTGACGCGACCGACGTCGCCGGTCGGATCCGCCGTCCAGGTGCCGTCGTCGCTGCGGATCTGAAGGTGTCGGGCGCGGGCGAGAGCGAGGAGCCGGGCGGGCTCGATCGCTTGGCACCCAGCCGCCAGATCCAGACCCGTGGCCGCGTCACGCACCGGTGCTCCCGCCCGGAGTCGAACGTCGAGGAGCGCCGCCAGTTCCTCGAACCCGGTCATCGAGACCGACACGACATGGTCGGTACGGATGCCGAACTGGGCCGACAAGGCGGAGCGGATCCCGTCGACTCCAAGCGAGGACAGCTTGGCCGGTCGCGCCGGATCGAACATCGGATCGGACACGAGGTCGCGGTACAAGCTGAGGATGTTGATCCTGCGGGCGCTGGGATCGACCCTCATGACGGCGATGGTGTCGGCGATAGCCGAGTCGGTGCGACCGGCGCAGATGGCGTCGCGGGCGCCGTCCGACGACCGAGTGCCGGTGCGACACCCATCCGTACCGAGCACGAGGACGTTGAACGGCTCGCCGGTGGTGAGTAGGTCGGGCGTCGTCGGGTCGACACCCAGGTCGACGCGTTGCACCGAAGTCAGACGGTCGTTGAGGTACCAACCGCCGCCTCCGGCGAGGACCGCGACGACCGCCAGACCGGCGGTGAGGCGACGGCGGACACGACGGCGGTGCGTGGCCACGCCCGTGCGAACGGCGGACAGGAATCGGTTGTCGGGCACGAACGCCGAGACCCGGTGGTCAGCTTTCATCGAGTGCTCCTGCAGTGAAGGGTGTCGTGGGGGGTGCGAGGCGCAGCGCGGCGAGACCCCGTGCGCAGTGCGTCTTGACCGACCCGGGCGAGCAGCCCAGGGTCGCGGCGATGTCACGTTCGGAGTAGTCGCCGATGAAGCGCAGCACCACCACCTCCCGTTGCCGGGACGGCAGACCTCGCAGCGCCTCGATCAGGTCGATGCGGTCGGCTGCGACCGAAAAACCACCGTCGACCGTCCCGGCGGAGCCCGTCGCCGGTCGCCGCTTGCGGAGAATGCCGATCGCGAGGTTGGTAGCGACGCGCCCGACGAATGGTTCGGCATGTCCGTGCACGCGACGCCAGCGGATCGCGGTGCGCGTGACCGCCTCCTGGGCCACGTCCTCCGCATCCTGGCGCGACCCGAGGAGGCGGAACGCAATGCGGAACGCGATCGTTCCCAGCTGGCGCAGTTGATCGTCGCTCGGCTCGGTCATCTCTTGGTCAACGCGTGAAGGACCGGATCGGTTGACACGGATGTCGTTCCGATCCCGGCGCAGGTCCTCGTCGCCAGCGGTTGCGAGCCTCTTCGGCGAACCCCTGCAACGCGTTGAACCGGTACGTCACCCCGTCGTCGCGGACGGCGCCGGACCAGGTTCCGAACACTTGGTGGACCTCCATGCCGAGCACCAGTGCCTCGACCCGACTGTGACGGGTCGTATCGGGGTTGGAGCGCGACGTCGACCGAGCCGTCGGGTGCCCGGACACTCCACGGCTCGAGCGGCCGGTCCCAGTCGTAGATCCACTCGAGCTCGTCGTCGATCTTGGTCAGCCGTCCGTCGATGATGAGACCGTTCTCGGTAGCGCCCGTGCCCGCCGTCCACTTGCCCCCGAACTGCAGCCCGATGACGTGTTCCCCGTCGTCCGTGTGGCCGGCGCACCCGCCCCAGTTCCACACGTTGCGGTACGGCCAGCGGCCACGTCCGACGTCCACCACCTCCCAGGCATCTCCGCGATCCCCGCCGAACCGCCGTTCATCGTCGCCGATCGTGAGGATGCCGTGGGCCGGTTGGGCCTGGTGCTTGGAGGTGAACTGGAAACGGGTCTCCCTCCACGGGATCACGACGTTGAGCGATTCGTGGCTGGGCGGCAGGTCGACCCGGACCGACAGGGACGCCGCTGCCGGTGGTAGGAATCGGGTGGCACCGTGGGTGGATGGCTGTGCGGAAGCTGTCGGTTGCGTTGGACGAGTCGGTTGCGGCGGAGGCGGCGAGCGCTGCGGAGCGTCACGGGTTGAGTTTGTCGGCGTGGCTGAACGCCGCCGCGGAGCGCGCGTTGGTGTTGGAGGCGGGGTTGGCCGGCGTGGCTGCGTGGGAGGCGGAACACAGCGAGCTCGGTGCAGAGGAGTTGGCGTGGGCGGACTCGATCCTCGACCAGGGACCGCGCACTCCGATGGCGTCCTGAGCGACAACGGGGCTGACCTACGACGCGGGGCTGCTGATCGCGGCGGAACGGAACGACCGTCGGGTGTGGGCGTTGCATCGGAGGGTGCTGGAGCGGGGGACCGTTCCGACGGTTCCCGCTGGCGTTTTGGGTCAGGTTTGGAGGGGAGGGCCTCAGCCGCAGATGTCGCGCCTGCTCGGCGGCTGTCGGATCGAGGTGCTCGATGAAGCCCGGGCTCGTTCGGCGGGGGCAGCCTGTTCGGTCGCGGGAACGTCGGATGTGGTCGATGCGTCGGTCGTGGTTGGCGCGGGTGCCCGTGGCGATGTTGTCCTGACGAGTGATCCGCGCGATCTTGCTCGGCTTCGAGACGCCCTCGGGTTCGACTTGCGAATCCAGTCGGTCTGACCGCTGCCGAGTCGGCTGAGGCGGTGTGCCTCAGGCTGCCAGCGAGAAGCAGCCCGAGGTCGGTGGCGCGTGCGGCTATGGGCCGAGTCCCCCTCCGACACCATTCGAATACCTCAATAGATGGGGGCTTCCGGTCCACTCGGGTCATCGAGGCGTTGCCGGGGCACTGCAGGCCGAGGCAGGTGTCTACCAACCTCACCCTCGACACCCGCCAGCGGGGTTGGTGCACCGGATGCAAACAGGCCCACGGCCGACTGCCGGGAGGGAGCGGCGTCGCGTTGAGGAGGTGGAGGCGTCGCGTAGAGGCCTCACGCGGGCCTATTCCAAGAGTCATGCATGGCTTGGCCGCGGGTGCTGATCTCAGTGTCGGACGAGCGTTCGGAGGTCCCTGAGGGGCAGGAACAGGTGGTGGTGGTCGCTGGGCGACTGGCGGAACGATCCGGTGAGGCTGAGGTAGAACGACAGCGCCTCGTCGCTGCGGGCGTGGATGAGCAGCGCGCGGAACCCGATGTCGCGCGAGACGCGCTCTGCCCGCCACAGAACGTCCTGGAAGAGCCGCGTGTCGATTCGCCTTCCGTGGAACTCTCGGTCGACGGCCAAGCGCGCCAGGAGGAGGCACGGCACCGGGTCGGGCGCATTGCGACGGACCGCTCCCGGTGTGATGGTCGGGTCGTTGGCGACTCCGCAGCTGGCGAGCGCGTAGTAGGCGACCACCCGGGTTCCACCGCTGGTCGCGACGAACACCGACGCGTTGCCGGCCTTCGCGCTTGTGATCGCTGATTCACGAAGCCACTCATCGAGCTCGGGCGCGCCGCTGTCGAACTGCGAGCAGTCGTGGGCGTCGGTCAGCTTCGGCAATTCGACATATGGCGGCGACACGTGTCGGCTACTGGTCGATGGCGTCGATGACGATCGGTTCGGTCATCAACTTCACCAGACGCTCGTCGGCTTCGAAGGGGGCCTCGAGCAGTTCGTGGAACCTCCACCACTGTTCGTCGTCGAGGAGGAACCAGCGTCGATCGGCGAGCACCCGCTCGGCTTCGCTGGTGGTCGCTCCGAGCACGAAGTCGCTCACGCTCTTGTCGGCGGCTGCGGCAGCCTGACGGATGAGCTGGTCCTGATGGGCGGTCATGCGAAGGTTCAGTCGTGCATCTTTGGCGATGCGAGTCTCCGCGTGTTCAGTCGTCTCCACGACGAACTCCTCTCCCGTTGGTGCACAACGTACATACAGCTATCGGCTCGGTCAAGACGGTCGTGAGCGACCTCCGTCTCGTCGGCGGTGGCAGGCGGGAAGGCTCTCTGTGTCCCCGAAGTGTCCGACGTGGACGGTCGAGCATTCCGATTGGCTTGCCTGTCAGCGGAGTCCAGCGACGGTGGTGGCGATGCCGAGTAGGGCCGAACCGAGCGCGACGACCGCGCCGACCGTGTCGAGAAGCTGTCTCGGCGAACTCCACAGCTCACCGAACTTGTTCCGAAAGGCGCTCTCTGCCGACTTGCCCTTCCTGCCGGCGAAGACGGCGAAGAGGAGGTTCTGCCGCTTGTGCTGCTGGAGGTGGCAGCTCCCGAGGAGGCCGCGAGCGTTGTTGCGGCACAGCGTTCGGGTCCGGTTCAGGGCGCGACAGTCTGCAGGGGCGAGGAACAGCATGGCGACGAGGGCCGCGAGCGAGATCGCGACCAGCACCCGGCCGGACACGTCGCTGGTCCATGCCGCCAGGATCGCCGCCGTCGCGCTCGACTTCCGCGGTCGAATTCCGACACCCGCAGGTCCGCGGAGTTCGCTCAGATGGCGACGACCTCGATGAGGTTGTCGAGAGCTGCGAAATCTGCCGGGTTTCGGGTGTACAGGGGGAGTTGTTCGGCACACGCAGCCGCTGCGATGAGGAGGTCGACGGCACCGGCACCGCGGGGTTTGCGGCCGGCGGACGAGACCATTGCGAACACTCTTCCGTACGCCCGTGCGGCGTTTGCGTCGAACGGGAGCGGGTCGAATGCTGCTTCGACTCGCTGCAACCGGTCCTGACGGCGGCTTCGTTCGTCTGGGTCGCTGGTGGCGTGCGGCCCGGCAGCAAGCTCTGCGAGGGTGACGGCGCTGATGGCGACCTCGGTTGGGAGTGATTTCGCGGAGATCTTCTCGAGGTCGATCACCACCGATGTGTCCAGTAGCCCTCTCTCGTGCTGGCGGCGATCAGGCACGAGGGGTGAGGTCCTGGACAGCGAGGTCGTCCAGGTCCTGTCGGAAGCGGTCGTGGTCGATTGGTGGCGCGGACCGGAACAGGTCTACGGCGGCTTCTGCCCGGATGAAGCGGTGGCGACGCAGTGGGGTGAGCTCTCCGACTGGTTCGCCGTTGCGGGTGATGATGAAGGCTTTGCCTTCGGTCAGGGCGCGCATGATTCGCCCGCTGTCGTTGCGGAGTTCGCGTTGGCTGATCTCGGCGCCCATGCCGTGAGTGTAGCACCATGTGCGACAGGGAGATGTGCCCCGCGTCCGCTCACGCTGCCAGTAGGTACTCGCCGAGGTCACTTGAGGCCTCGTCGAGCTGTCTTGCGCGATGATGAGCCGACAATGACGGCGCGGGGGCTGTGTCGTCGCCTCGTCGGGCCACGGTTCCGCCATCACCGCGCTAGTGGTCCGCGTGGGCAAGGGCGGTGATGCACTCACCGCAGGCATGCGCGGCATAGGGATGCCACAGGTGCCCGGATGCCGTCACGTGCTCGCGAGCGCGACCGCACAGGGTCCGGCTGACCGCGAGACCGTGCTCGATGTGGGGAGCGTCAGGCGCCTTCGCTGCGGCGTAGTGCTGGAGCGAGTCCCAGGTGCCCAAGGGCTTGAGGTGAATGGACCGCCCGTCGGGGTCGGTCGAGCGGACGGCTCCTGGCTCGAGTCCTGCGTTGGCATGCACGCCAGCGAGCAGGAGCCGCGCGCCGACTGAATCGGGATCAGCGACCTTGAGGCCAAGGGTGGTCGGGTCGGGTCTGCCTTCCTCGCTGCGGCGCGGATAGAGCTCCAGGACTACGCCGTCCAGCTCCGTCGAGAGGTGCCGAGGTCCGTCCCCGTGCTTCTCTTCGGCGAAGGTGAGACCGAGAAGCTCGTAGAAGCCCCTCGACCTCTCGATGTCGCCGCATCGCAGCGCCACAAATCCCAGCGAGTTCATCACTGCGAGTCTCCCACGGACGCTCTTCCGTGTGCCCGGGATCCATGCTCGCGCAAGCCCCGAAAGTCGTTATAGGACGTTGCAGCCAGTCCCAGTTGTGTTCCGAGTCAGCCGCCCCAGCGGTCGACGACCCAGGACTGCTCCCACGGCCGATCCCGCTCGGGTTCAACTGGGGGCGCCACCTCCGCAACGACCCATCCTCGTTCGCCCTCGACGAGTTCGATCAGGTCCATCATCAGCTTGCTGGCCTCCGCACAGGGCTCTGGCAGGTTGAGGGGGTCGTGGACGGAGACACCGACCGTCAGCCGACAATCCGTCGTGAACCCGAGGATCGCTCGGCCCCACGGAGCCAGGGAGTGCAGGTAGGCGCGAAACGCTCGGCAGGGCTCCGCCAATCCGAACTCGGTGATCTCGCCGAGGGTCGTGGCCTGCACCCAGTCCCAGCGGGCGAGGCTCAGTGAGCCTTCGGCCTTCTGGCAGCCGAGCGGCAGGACCATGAGTTCCTCACCCACGTGGTCCCGGCTTCGGTCGAGGTCGACGTACCGAGCCATGAACCGGTCGATGCGCTCGCGGTCTCGGTGCTGGGTCAGCACGTAGACATCGAGGCAGGGAGGCACGCGGGCGGTATTCCAGCCCGTGATGATCCGTCGTGTGAGCGATGGTGGCACGAGGACCAGATCGGGACCGTGACCTGAGTTCAGCGGTTTGATTTGGCCCCGGGGCCTGCGGAACGGCTCGCGTGTGGGTGCCTGATTGGCGCTGCTGGTGGGCGTTGCGACCTGACGGCGCTTGCCGACGCGGCAGCCATCGGCTCGCCTATCAGCGGATCGAGCGACCATGGCGGCTCGACGACCGACCGGAGGTTCCCCGTGTCCATCTACGTCCGCTAGCTGTACCCCGTCTACGCGGAGGTGGACCCCGAAGCGGGCGAGGTCCTTCGAGTGGTGGTGGTGGACGACGAGCTCCCGGCAAGGTCTCGCGAGGTGCTCGACGATTCCTTCGCTCCCATGACCGCGGCGAGCGGGGAAGCCGGGCTCGGCGTGGCCGAGACCGCGATGACGTGGAGCCATCCGATTGGCTTGCCTGTCAGCGGAGCCCAGCGACGGTGGCGGCGATGCCGAGTAGGGCCGAACCGAGCGCGACGACCGCGCCGACCGTGTCGAGAAGCTGTCTCGGCGAACTCCACAGCTCACCGAACTTGTTCTGAAGGGCGCTCTCTGCCGACTTGCGCTTCCTGGCGGCGAAGACGGCGAAGAGGAGGTTCTGCCGCTTGTGCTGCTGGAGGTGGCAGCTCCCGAGGAGGCCGCGAGCGTTGTTGCGGCACAGCGTTCGGGTCCGGTTCGCGGCGCGACAGTCTGCGGTGGCGAGGAACAGCATGATGACGAGCGCCGCGAGCGAGATCGCGATCAGGGCCCGGCCGGACACGTCACTTCCCGGATCCGACCACAACGCCACGACCCGCCCGGCCCTCACCGCTACAGGCGCCGCTTCGGCGCCCCATCGGACGGCGGCGTTGACGGCCTGTTGCTGTTCCGGAGAACGCCTGCAACCAGGGCACGGATGCGTCCGTGGTTCTGCAGGCGAGTTCAGGCTCCGTCGAGGCTCGCTCTGATGTCGCTCATCTTGCGGTAGAAGCGGCGAGGGTTGTCAGGTGCATCGACGAATCCCCATTTTCGATAGAAGGCGACGGCCCGGTCATCGGCAGCGTCAACGACCACGAGCCGGGCGGCCGCGGTGTCGCTGGCGGCGACCGCTCGGCGGAGTGCCTCGGCGAGGAGCCGGCTACCGAGCCGTTGACGCTGGTAGCGGCCGTCGACGGCGAGTCGCGCGATGAGGATGGTGCCGATGGGGTAGCGGGGCATTCCGCGGGCGAGCCCCTTGGGCGCCTCCTCCGGGCGGATCGAACCCGTGGTGATGCTGAAATACCCCGCAGCGACGTCGCCGTCGAGGGCGAGGTAGGTGCGGGCCAGGTCGGCCCGGTGGCTCGCCGGGGCATGTCGCAACAGCCAGTCAGTCAGGTCCTGGTTGCCGCAGTCGAACCCGGAGACGTCGCGGGCGCCCGTGTGGAGCTCGATGAGGAACTCGCTCACTCGCCCGGGATGCGTTCAAGCGCGAAGAGCTCGCTGAGTTCCTCCACGGCGACCGGCGGGTTATCGAGCGAGGCGGAGAGGGCGGCGAACGATGTGGCGGACATGGTGAGATGGCGCCGCTGGTCGAGCAACTGGCTTGCGCGCGTTTCGGCGGCGGCCAGGAGGAACCCGGTTACGGTCTCGCCGGCCAGCGCGGCTGCCTCGCGAATGACGGCGTCCTGAGCGTCGGTGACCCTGACATCGATCCGTCGACTTCGAGCTTTGGTTTGCATGATCAGATCCCCGGTCGCGAGTGGCGCGTCCTGACAGTGTACACACGCGGTCGCGAATCTCGGTCGATTTGGCCTTGAAGCACCAGGTGCTGGTGACGTAGAGCGAGGATCTCGACGTCGCGTCTATCTCCCGTGGCGAACACCCGTCTGAGCCGACGCATTTGCGGCTCATCTGTCGAGCCGCGCAGCGCGGAGACGTTTGTGGAGCCGATCCGCGCGTTCGAGATGCACACTGGCGCGTCGCTGCACCGCGATGTCGCCGAGCGCGGTCGCGAGGAACGTTTGCCGACCTCGACGGGTCCCATGATGATCACGTTGTTCGCTGCGTCAACGAAACGCAGCGAACACAACTCGTCCCAGAGTCTCTGGTCGAATGCGGCGCCGGTGGTGCCGCCCCAACTTGAGCGTGCGGAGCGTTGCGACCAAGTCCGCGTCGATGGTCGGCGTCGGGCTCATCGGGTCACCCCCGACGGCGCCGGCCTGTTTCGGCTGCTCCGCTCCGGCCTGATCGACGATCATCAACACGGAGTGGGGGTGCTCTCGTGGCCGCCAACGTCAACGCTGACGAGGTGACGAAGTTCTCGCGACGCAGGCGCCCGTGCACTCAGCGGCCGCGGACCAAGTCGTTGCAGTCGGCCGTGTGACACACAGCGGGCGACTCCTTGTCGGCGGCCACCGATAGAACCACCGGCGGGTTCCGGCCCCGTCCTTGAGGCCGATCCGCATCCGTCAGATGGCCGCTCCCGGCCGCCGGCGCGTCTAGTTTCGAGGTGTGTTCACATGGCGAGTTCACCCCCCTTCGATCGGGTTCAGCAGGGTCGCCGAGACGTCCGTCGCGCCCGAAGTGATCAGATGACCCTTGCCCTGGAGCTTCCGGATGAGAGAGACGACCACGGCGAGGTGTTCACGCGCCGTTGGGTCGTCGAGCTGATCCTCGACCTCGCCGGATACACCGCCGATCGCGATCTGGCCGTCGTGACCGCGGTCGAACCTTCGTGCGGCGCCGGCGCCTTCCTCGGACCCATGCTTGAACGCCTCGTGCAGTCGTGTTCGTCGCACGGCCGGTCGATCGCCGAGGCTGCTGGGGCGATCCGCGCGTTCGACTTGCTCTCCGACAACGCCGCCCTCGCCACGAAGGCTGCTGCGACTCAGCTCGTCGAGGCCGGCGTCGCCGACAGCACAGCTTGGGACCTTGCCGAGGGCTGGGTCACGGCCGGCGACTTCCTCTTGACCGACCACGTCGAGCAGTCGGTCGACTTCGTCCTAGGGAATCCGCCGTACATCAGGCTGGAGAACCTGCCCGCTGGTCGGAACGCCGCATACCGGCGAGCATGTACGACGATGCGGGGACGGAGCGACATCTTCGTCGGCTTCATCGAGATGGGTCTGCGCCTGCTCCGGCCGGACGGGGCGCTGGGCTTCATCGTCGCCGACCGCTGGATGCGGAATCAGTACGGCGCTGCCCTTCGGGCGTTCGTCGCGGAGCAGTTCTCGGTCGATGCGGTCATCGAGATGCACGACGTCGATGCCTTCGAGGAGGAGGTGTCGGCCTACCCGGCGGTCACCGTCATCCGACGGCGTCCTCAGGCGAGGCCGGTGGTCGCTGCAACCACGAGCGGCTTCGGCGAGGCACAGGCTTCACGGCTTGCCTCGTGGGCAGGGGAACGCAACGCGAAAGCTCTGGAGTTCGGCTCTCTCAGTGCCGCTCGTCTTCCGGGCTGGTTCAGCGGCTCCGACTCGTGGCCGTCGGCGAATCCGGAGCAGCTCGCTCTGATCGCCGACCTGGAGCGTCGGTTTCCTGCGTTGCAGGACCCCACGACCGGGACTCGTGTCGGAATTGGACTGGCGACGGGCGCGGACGACGTCTACCTCACGCGCGATGTCACTGACATCGAGCCCGAGCGCCTGCTCCCGATGGTGATGGCGAAGGACATTGCCCGCGGTCGAATCTCCTGGTCCGGCACCCACCTCGTGAATCCGTGGGATGACACAGGGCTCGTCAACATCGACCGGTGGCCGAACTTCCGCGCCCACCTCGAACGCCATGGCGCAAGGGTGAGGCGGCGCCACACCGCATCGAAGTCTCCGTCGCAGTGGTGGAGAACGATCGACCGAATGTCTCCTGGGCTCCGGGAGACTCCGAAGCTGCTCATCCCGGAGATGAAGGCTTCGGCCCATCCTGTCCTCGACGAGGGAAGCTTCTACCCGCATCACAATCTGTACTTCGTGATCTCAGGCGCCTGGGACCTCCAGGTGCTTGGCGGTCTCCTGCTCTCAGACGTTGCGAACCTCTTCGTCGGCGCGTACTGCGTCAAGATGCGAGGCGGAACGTACCGCTTCCAGGCCCAGTACCTGCGAAGGATCCGTGTTCCTGCGCCGGACCAGCTCCCCAAGTCCCTCCGACGCCAACTCGCTGAGGCCTTCTCGAATCGTGACGTCGAATCGGCGACCGCTGCAGCAGCGGCCGCGTTTGGGATCGATCGCGCCTCGCTCCCCAATACAAGTCGAGCCGAGGTCGCCTAGCTCGTGTCGACGATGGACGGGCTCTGCGACCCCACCCCCAACCCGTTCCCAACAAACCTGGCGAAACCCTAATGACAGGCTCCGACTTGTCGATTCCAGGCGCAGTACCTCCGCCGCATCCGGGTACCGGACCCGCACTCGATCACCCGTGGTGCGGCCCGATCGCTTGCTCGGGCCTTCCGGGATCGGGACCAGGAGCGGGCATCCGCCGCTGCGGCCGAGGCTTACGAGCTACACACCGGCACCGGCTGATCGACTGGATGGCTATTGATCGGGCGATTCCCAATCGATGTCAGGGTTCGTGGCCATGAACTGGAGGCACCGCCCGTGAATGGCGGCAGCGAACGCCTGGAATGACAGGCTCGTTGAGGGAAGGCGGACCTCTCCCGTTTGCTTGTTGCCCATGACCAGGCACGCGGCGTCGAGCAGGCGTTCCCGGACCATCCGCTCGAAGAACACCTCGTATCGCGTCGCGTAGCTCGAGCCATCGAAGGCCGGGTCAGGCGTCCAGACCGGTGTCCTCGCCTTCACGGGCTCGTTGAACGAGGAGTTGTCCTCGAGGAGCATGAAGTACCCCAGCCATGGCCGCAGCGGGGTGTCGATGATCCCGCGCTCCACCGCCTTCCACACATCGACGGCCTGGCCAAGGGCCTCGTCCGTGCGGTTGTTGTAGTTCTGGCCTGGGCTGGTTCCGGCCATCGACTTCAGCTCGATGATGCCAACGACGCGATCGGCCACCATCACGACTACGTCCCAGCTCTTGTCGCGGCGGAAGTAGCCGACGATCGGTCGCTTCTTCACATCGATGAGATGAGCAGGGATGCCAGCATCGATGAAGACCCGGACGAGAAGTGCCTGCAGCTCGTCGAGGTGTCTGCCGCCGGTGACTTCCGATCGCAGGCCGGGGTTCAGGACGCCCTGGGCGATGGACCTCTCCGCCTGGCTTCGCCGAACGTCCCAGTACGCAGCGACGGCAGCGTCGACGAGCTCGGTGTAGTCGGGAAGTGGGTTGGTCACAGCGGCCTCTCAGTAGTGACTCGTTCAGTATCCCAGGGAATCGCGCTCGTGACCGACGACGTGATCTGGCATGCGTCCGCGACTTGCGACGGCAGGTCGCTGCGGCCATTCGGGAGGTCCAGCGCGAAGACGATCGCGTGAGGTGAATCGGCCTGGGTTTGACGTGTGCTCGTTGGGTTGGTTTCGTCAGGCCGCTTCGGCCTGACGAAGGTCACGGTAGTAGGCGGCTTCGACCTCTGCGGGGGTGAGGTCGTCGAGCTCGCCGTGGAGGCGATGTTCGTTGAACCACGACACCCATCGGCAGGTCGCGATCTCGAGCTCGGAGATCCGCTGCGCATCGACGGTCGACGTGCCCGGCCGGTTCCCCGAGTCGATCTCCGCTCGGCTCACCCAGCCCCGCAACGATTCCGCGCCGACACCGAGATCGCGAGCGACACGAGTGATC